>Ga0129313_1001573_pt1 | contig 14011 bp, 3 predicted proteins | sample O1105metagenome_FD_94436 | JGI IMG/M metagenome (GOLD analysis project Ga0129313, IMG submission 94436) | Orangutan group fecal microbial communities from fecal samples from Wisconsin, USA - O1105 metagenome | ecosystem: Host-associated > Mammals > Digestive system > Large intestine > Fecal... | reverse complement strand
GAAGGGCGTGCTGAACGTGGTGTGCGTCAAGGCACCCGGCTTCGGTGACCGCCGCAAGGAGATGCTGCAGGATATCGCCGTGCTGACCGGCGGTCAGGTCGTCAGTGAGGAGTTCGGCCTGGCTCTGAAGGACACCACCATTGATATGCTGGGCCGCGCCCGTCAGATCAAGGTCACCAAGGAGAACACCATCATCGTGGACGGCATGGGCGATCCCCAGGCCATCAAGGACCGTGTGGCCCAGATCCGCGCTCAGATCGGCGTGACCACCAGCGAGTACGACAAGGAGAAGCTGCAGGAGCGTCTGGCTAAGATGGCCGGCGGCGTGGCTGTCATCAAGGTGGGCGCCGCTACCGAGACCGAGATGAAGGAGAAGAAGCTCCGCATCGAGGATGCCCTGAACGCCACCAAGGCTGCCGTTGAGGAGGGCATCGTGGCCGGTGGCGGCACCATCTACGTCAATGTCATCCCCGCCGTCACCGCGCTGCTGAACAGCACCGAGGGTGACGAGCGCGTGGGCGTGCAACTGGTGGCCAAGGCTCTGGAGGCTCCTATCCGTCAGATCGCAGCCAACGCCGGTATCGACGGCAGCGTGGTGCTGGAGAAGGTCCGCAGCGCCGAGAAGAACGGCTTCGGCTTCGATGCCTACAAGGAGGAGTACTGCGACATGATCGCCAGCGGCATCGTGGATCCCGCCAAGGTGACCCGCAGCGCACTGGAGAATGCCGCCAGCGTGTCCGGCATGGTGCTGACCACCGAGTCTCTGGTGGCCGACAAGCCCCAGCCCCCCGCTCCGGCTCCCGCCGCACCCGACATGGGCGGCATGGGCATGTATTAAGCGCCTGCACCCCGGCTGCACCGGGCGTGTAAGCTCCGCAATTGATTTTCCGAAAAAGGTGCGGCGGCACAGCCGCCGCACCTTTTTCCCTTTTTTCTCCCGAACCCGCAAAAAAAGCTGTTGACAAACGGCAGGTCTATATGGTATAGTAACTCGTGCCTGTCGAGGACGACATGGCGGCGTAGCTCAGTTGGCTAGAGCATGCGGTTCATACCCGCAGTGTCACCGGTTCAAATCCAGTCGCCGCTACCAGAACCGGAGAGATGCGAGAGCATCTCTCCGGTAACCCTCGACACAACAAACACGGCCCGTTGGTCAAGTGGTTAAGACACGGCCCTTTCACGGCTGTAACATGGGTTCGAGTCCCGTACGGGTCACCACTTCGGCAATCCGTCTCGGGCTGCCGAATATGGAGGCTTAGCTCAGCTGGTTAGAGCGCCTGCTTCACACGCAGGAGGTCACTGGTTCGAGTCCAGCAGTCTCCACCAAATCCCGAAATCATTGTTAGACAATGGTTTCGGGATTTTTCTTTTCCCGGATTCTTACCAGATTCTGGCATTTTGACGTACACGCGGATACGCGCTATTTCGGCTTATTCAGGCTGATTTCGGCTGTTGTAGGTTGCCTTTGGTTGCCAAAGGTTGCCCGCCTCTCGCCCGCAGCGCAGAAGCAGACGTGTTCTCCGGCAGCGGACGAAACATTTTTCAAAAATTTTTGATGAACCGGGTTGACGTAGGCTCTGATACGTGTTATAGTATGGTCAACGTATCACAGCATACGTTTTACAGCCACCCACCACACAACGTGTTTGAAAGGAGAACAGACTATGAGCAGAGAATGGGACAAGAACAACATGGCGACCATGTCCGCAAACGTCAAGAAGGAACTGGCCGAAGATTTCCGGAAGATCGCGGCGGAACGCGGCACGACCCCCGCCGGGCTGATCCGCGGCTTCGTGCAGGCCACTGTTAACCCGGCTCCCGAGGACAGCGACGTAGGCTCCGTATCCTTCCCCGTGAGCTACCGTAACGTTGACCGCATCAATGCGGAGATCGCACATCACAACCCCAACCACATCCCCGGCAACAAGATGCTGGATCACATCCTTGACACCTACTTCAGCATCGCAGAGACCCTGCGTAAGTAAACAACGATCTGAAAAGGAGGACGCAAAATGAAAGGTGCAATCATCGGTGACATCGTTGGCTCCATTTACGAGTGGCACAACATCAAGACGAAGGACTTCCCCCTGTTCGCGCCGAACTGCTTCTTCACGGACGACTCCATCATGACCCTCGCCGTGGGGCGGGCGTTCCTGAACTGCACGGACGAGGCCGACTTCCCGGAGGAGCTGGTGTACCAGATGCGGCTGTTCGGTCATATGTACCCCCACGGCGGCTACGGTGGGCGGTTCAAGAAGTGGCTGCGCGAAGAGGAGCCGCGCCCCTACAACAGCTTCGGCAACGGCGCGGCCATGCGCTGCTCCCCTGCCGGTCTGATCGCGTCCTCTCTGGAGGCGGCGGAGGTGCTTGGCCAGCGCACCGCAGAGGTTACGCACAATCACCCCGAGGGCATCAAAGCGGCGCGTATTACGGCGGGTCTGATCTTCTTGGGTCGTGAGGGCAGAAGCAAGGACGAGCTCCGTGCCTACGCTGAGAAGGAGTACGAGGTGCCCACCTGCGACGAGATCAGGTCGTGGTATGAGTTCGACGAAACCTGTCAGGGCACGATGCCTGCCGTCCTCGCGGCGTTTTTCGACAGCACCGACTTCGAGGATGCGATCCGCAACGCCATCAGCGTCGGAGGTGACAGCGACACCATCGCCGCCATCACCGGCAGCATCGCGGAAGGCTTCTATGGCGTGCCTGACGCGCTGTGGAAGCAGGCGCGTCAGTTCCTCCCCATCCGGCTGGACAACGTGGTGCGGGCGTTCTACAAGCGCTACGACCTCAACTGAACAAAAAAGCCCCCGGCAGGTTGTTACGCCTGCCGGGGGTATTCTACGGAGGGGTTGGAAATTTCTGAAAAGGTATTGCTTTTTTCAGGTCAAAGCCGTATAATGGTTAGCACAACATAAAACCCTACCCACAATCAATCAATAGAGTTGGCGCACGTGCAGCCCCACATGGGGTTATTTTGCGTGCCTGCCAATTCTGTTGATTATTTTTTTTTTGAAAGGGAAGGTGGGTATTTATGTTGAAGCCCGGAACGCTGGTCAGGTGGCATCATCTGACGTACTATGTGGTCGCGGTGTATGGCCACGAGGTTGACCTATCGGCTTGCAGTGTTCAGAGGAGCCGCGCCGGTCAGGAGCACCGCCTGCGGTGCTGCGTTTACTCCGTACCGGCGAAGCAGCTTGAGGTTTTGCAGCCGCCGCGAAAACCGGTACGCAGCGGCAACAGATAAGTTCGATCCCCCGGCCGGCCATCACGCCCGCCGGGGGTTTCTTGTTATCCGCCCAGTGCGGCCAGCTTCCTGTCAATGAGTGCCGGAGCCCAACCGCGAACGGTCTTGCCCACGTTGAAGTCATCGAACAGAACGTTGTACTGCTCCGAGGTCAGATCAGGGTACATCTGGTAGATCATCTGCGCCTTGCGCATACTGGCCGTGTTGGTGATGGTGTCGCCGTTTGCGTCAGCGATTCCCCGAACGGAGTTGATGCCGCTGGCGTACAGGTTCACGTAATCACTGACGGGGAAGGAGTAGTCGTTGGCAGCGTCCCGCGCCTTGATGACCCAGCTCTCCGTGATCTCGTAGTCGCGGAGGGTCGTCTCCTTGGCGATCTCGTTGGCGTACTTGTACACGTTCGACACAGCCTTGACCTTCTGCTCATCATCCATGGCGCGATAGGCCGCACTTCCTGTCAGGCTGTTCATCAGCCGGAACGCCGTCTGGCCCCGCGTCTGCGCGTAGGTCAGATACTGTGCGCTGGTCAGATCGACGCGCTCGCCGTTCACGTTGAAATACTTGTCCGCACGGGAGATGAGTACGCTTTTCTTCCCGGTGGACTCGTACAGCCGCAGCAGCTCCTTCTCCATGTCTGTCTCCTCGATGGTGGAGGGGTAACCGGGACTGAACAGCTGAGACAGCACGTTCTCCGTGGCCGTGTCCGCGTTCTTCTCCGTCCGGCCCCAAGCGTCAATGTAGGCGATCTGCGCGCCGGTGATGTTGTTCAGCCCGGGAATCTTGCCGGTGAGCTTGCCGGACAACTTCTGCCAGAAGTCCGGGATGTCCTTGTTCTTGTCCACGTAGGTGGACATCCGCTGGTTGTTGATGGAGCGGTTGACCTGTCCGGCCAGTGTCGGCACGAACTGCGTGAGATAGCCCCACATTGCGTTCTCGACGAAACGGGGCAGGGCGCTCTCATCGCCGTAGGTAGAGGCGTTCTCCAGCGCGTCATTGACGCCCTGAAGCATGGACATCTGGAGCATGGGGTCCGTGATCGACCCGACGGCCTCCAGCGCCTCCTTCAGCGTCAGGCCCTTGCTCAGTGCCGCCGCGTGGAGGTTGGCGCCCAGAAACAGCGGGATGGACTCAGGAGCCAGCCAGTCCAGCGTGTAGCTCTTACCGCCGTACTCCAACGAGTATTCCTGATGACCCAGCTGCTCCCAGAACTCCTTCTCCTTGTCATCCTCCGGTGCCTTGCCGACGAGGTGACCCATGGAGGCCAGAGAGAATCCCAGCAAAACCAGTGCCGAGCCGGTGAGGGTCTTGGCCAGATTGGACACGATGTCCGCGCCGGTCACGTTGGCCTCCTTCGAGGCGGAGATGGCCTTGTTGATCTGCTGGCTCACCTTGCCCGGTTCGCTTATCAGCTCTGCCTTCGCCAGATTGTACTGCGCCGTCTTCACTGCCACGCCGAGGATGTTCAGCGGACTGTACTCCAAGCTGCGCAGCAAGATGTTGGCCGGGGTCTTGCGGAACGGCAGGATGCCCTCGCCGATGAGGTTCAGTGCCTTCTTGACGGGGTTGCCCTCGGTGTTCTGCTGCCGCAACAGCCGGGCAAATGCGTCAGCGAAGGCATTGGAGTCCCGGTAGGTCGCCTCAGCCGCGTCCTTGATGGCCTTGAGCCGTGCGCGCTCCTGCAACTCCGGGGAGGCTTCGTCCCACGTGGTGTTGTTGGCCTTCATGAAGCGGGCAAGGGAGTCGGCATAGGTGAAGGAGCAGAACACAAGGTCGCCCTTATCCATCGCCCAGTTGGTGCCCTTGCGCCATGCCTCCAGCGCCTTGGTCTTGAAGATGCGCCGCCTCCGCTCCACCTCCTGATTGAAGGTGTCGCGGGAGGAGCGGTCGTTGTACTTGCCGCCGCCCATGATGATGTCCGCGTCCTGATCGAACATCTCCTTGGCTTTCTTGAAGGTGGCCCGGTCATAGAACGCAGAGGTGGTACGCTCCAGCTTGCCGCCGGAAACAGTGTTGACCAGCGCCTCCATGAGGCCGGCGGTGGTTTCCTTCATGATACGGATGGGCTGGAAGCCGAAGTTGCCCACCACGTTTCTGATCTGGGTGCGGAAGTTGCCCAGCATCGCGGTATAACGCCACGCGGTGAACTTGTCCATCGCCGTGGCGGGTATCTGGTCGGCGATGTTCTGGTAGATCTTCTCCAGCGCCGCCTGCCGTTCTGCGTCGGTCTGGGCGTCGCGGTACTCTACCAGCAGGATCGGATCGATCTGAATACCCTCCGTCTCCACACCGGCCTTCTCCGCCCTTGCGATGATCTCCTCGTTCATACGCTCCACGCTGCGCTCAATGCCGTACAGCTTGCCCATCGGGGTCAGCTGCTGGATGAGCTTACCGGCTTGCAGTATCTGCCCGGCGCGGGTGAGCACGGCGGCGTAGTCCTGAAGGATGTCAACGTAAAGGTTACCGCTTGCCCGGTCGTTGTTACCAGCGACATCCAGCAGCAGTGCGCCCATGGCCACTGTTGCCTTGTCGTGCTTGCCGCTTCTGACCTGCTCCACCCACTTGGCATAGGCTGCGTTCCAGCCGTCGCGGTTCAGGGACTCCTTGGCCTTTGCCATCGCCGCGCGGTCGGTCTTTACCTCGTGGGACAGCTTGCCGTCCAGCACAGCGTCCTCGATGTCCTTCAGGCGGCTCTCAGGCGTGGCCTCGGAGCTGGCCACCGTGACAACAGACTGCGTGACCGGCTTCTGACCGTCCACGCTCTTCGGCGCGTTGGCGTACCGGTACGCGCCCGGTCTGCTCTCCATGGAGCCATACTTGATCTGTGCAGCGGAATAGGGGTCGAAGCCCGCCCGTGCCGAGCCGAGGTTGTCGAACCGGCGGCGCAGGATCACGCGCCCCATTGCGTCAGGGCTGATGTCCGCGATAGACCCGATGTTGGCGGGGAGCATGGCGGCGTCCACAGAGCTGTTCTCAGCCTTCAGCAGGGCGCGTCCCAGCTCCACAACCGGGGTCAGGTCGGCGAACTCACCGGCGTAGTCCTCCGGCAGCATGTAGGCGATCCGCTTGTCTCTGGTAGGCGCGAGGTTGCTGGTGCTCTTGATCTGCTCGGGTCGGAAGGCCACGGCGATAGTAGACGGTGTGTAGTTCGTGACGCCATGTGTCTTGAACTCGCCCACGTCCATGCAGTTGTAGATGATCACGCCGTCGTACCCGCCGCGCTCGGCGATCTCGGACGTATCGCGCGTGCTGAGCAGAGTGTGCCCGCGCTGCGCCATGATCTGCCTGCCCAGGCCTTGCATGTTCTCAGGCAGCAGGTTCAGGGGCATACCGTTCCACATGACCGGCGTGCCGCCCTCATTGAGGATCAGAGGGTTCTTGAGGTTGCCGTATACTTCGTATATGCCGGGACGGCTCTTTCCGAATCCGAAGACCATATCCTGAAGGGATATTTCCAACTTGATAGCCTGATAGACCAGCTCGTCCTCGCTCACCAGCCGTGTGCCAAAGGTGTCATCCGGGCTCTTGAGCTCGTAGAACTTCGTGTCGCCGAAGGTGTCCACGCCCATGAAGTCCGCCTGCTCATCCGCGGGCAGAGCACGCAGGAAGGTGCGCCCGTCGGGAACGAGGTCGTCGCCCTCGAACAGCCCCTCATAGAACTGATCGGCTGCGGCGGCCAGCTGGTCAGCGTACCGGAACACCTTCTTGGCCAGACGATCCGACACATTGATGGTGTCCTCTTCGAAGGAGTCGATGTCGTTGGCCACGGAGGTAAAGGCATCCGCCGCGCCGCGAATGGCCTCGGCCTTCTCCTCCCTCGTCTCCGCCTCCTCGAACATCTCCAGCGCGTCCGTCAGGCCGAAGTCCTCGAACACGTCCAGCAACGTCTTGTCCTCGGCGACCACGTCCTTGGTCAGGGTCTTGATCTTCTTGCCCCACTTGTCCATGGCGCTCTCCAGCCGTGCCGCTGCGTCCTCCGTGGTAAGCGCGGTTTCCTTGACCTTGAAGCCCTTCTGGAGAAGATAATAGGTCGCGGCCTGCTTGCGCTCCTGCGCACCGTCGTCCTCCTCGCTGCTGGCGAAGATCGCGTCGTGGAACGCGCCCTCCACATCGCTGTCCCACTCGCCAAAGAGGTCGTCCTCTATGGGCTGAGACAGTGCGGAGAGATCGGTGTCCCGGTCGATGGAGTGTACCAGATCGCGCAGCCGCGGCGCGGAACGCGGCCACCCGGAGTAGGACGAGGCCACAAACGGGTTGTCTGTCATGAACAGGCTGCGCTTGTCGGACTGCTTGGACGGGTCGAACCACTCATACCCGAAGGACTGCCTGCCCACGTACATGTTCTTCAGCCTGCCCAGATCGTCCCGCAGCTGCGAGTCGGCGAAGGTCGCCATCTGTGCTGCGGTCAGCGGGCGGTTGGAGGACGAGTACTCCCGGGGGTCAGCGTCCTCCGGCAGCATGTACAGGATGTCAGGGTCGTCGGTGGGCACGAGGTTATTGGTGCTCTTGACCTGATTGGAGTCCTTGCACACGATCACCGTGAAGGGGGGCCTCTTGGTGTTTACGTTGTCGGTCATGTAGTCTCGGATGTTGCGGAAGATCACGGAGTCGTAACCGTCCTTGAACGCCTTTGCCACGATGTCATCCGTCTGGGTACCTTCCCACGTGAAGCCCTTGCCCCGCAGCAGACCTTCCTCCTGCTGGACGCGCCAGTGGGGAAGGTGGTTCCACGCACGTCCGTCGCAGTCGATAATGACCGGGTTGGTCGCGTTGGCGTACAGAGAGTACATGCCGTGTGCGGGAGGAGCTGCACCCCACCGGGTACGCTCCGGCTGTCCGGTACGCTCCCGCAGATCGGACACGGCCTTCTCTATGCCCGCCACCCTGTCCGGGGCCGTCTTGTACATCTCCAGCAGCTCATCATTGACCGCCGCTTCCATGACATCATCTCCGCGCGGCAGGTTGCCCACCTTCGCCCGTGCCTTCTCCTCGGCTATCTTCTCCGTGTCCGGGGTGTAGTGGAAGTAGGTCAGGGAAGCATCACCTCGGTCGGTCAGAAAGATCGGATTACCATTGAACACGGTGAACCCGTAGGTGTTGGTTCCGTGGTACATGGTCAGCAGCCGTCCGTCTGCGTCCCGGGCGTAGGAGTTGGCGAAATACTCGGCCTGTCCCACGGTGAGCACGTGGCCGTCACTGGCTCTGGCCGCGTTCTTCTCCCGCAGCGTAGGCAGGCTGAACAGGTTGACCGGCTGGCTCTTGATCTGATAAGTCTGCGGGTCAACGTCGGCGTGTGTGGAGGGCTTTGCCTCCCCCGCCACAGCCTTGTCGATGATCTTGACCACAACCTCGCCAAGCTCGATGAGCTCGTCAAGGTCATCATCCTCGACAAAATCATTATCGACGGTATCTATGATGTCGTTGATGCCCCCCTCCGGGGTGGTGGACTTCTCCGCCTCGGGGGTATAGAGCTTCGTGCTGACGATGGGCAGCTCGCCGAAGTCCAGATAAATTTTCCACCCCTCGACCTTGGTGCTGCTGCCCATCAGTGCCGCCACACCTTCAGCGGGTGCGATTGACAGAGAGCTGATCTCTCCGGTGCTCGCATTCATCACATCGAGCCAGTTGTCACCGGCGCTCACCACTTCACTGATGCCCTGCTTTTCGTAGGCGCTGATGATAGCGAACTTGGCCACCTCTACGGACGGGAACACGTGGGTCAGAAGGTAGTACGCCTCCACGTCCTGTGCGCCCTCCACCGGGTGGTCATAGGCCGCGTTGTAAGCGTCCATCAGGTCGGTCAGGTGATCCAGTGGGTCACTGATGCCCTGAATGGCTTCCTTGTCCTTCTTGGGGAGCACTTCGTACTCCTCGGGAAGCATGGCATATTCGCGTGCATCCTTGATACGGTAGATGGCCTTGCCGCTCTTGTTGTATGTCTCCTCCATCTTCGACGCCAACGCGCCGTAGCCGCCGGTGGCGAGGTTAGCCGCGTTGTAGTATACGAGACTCTTGCCGTCGATGGCCTTCTGCGCGAAGTAGGCCGGGTCGCCCACCACGAACGCTGTCTTGATGAAGTTGTCCAGCCGGGGCAGGCCGTCGGTGCGGGTATAGTTCACACCCTCGCTGGCCGGATAGCTGGGGTATAGGGGCAGCTTCAGCACACGGTTGGCGGTGGGGTCTTTCACGTAGACCTCCACCAGCTGCTCGGCGGAACGTTCACGCGCCAGACGGCGGCGGGCGATGGCGTCCTTCTGAGGCATCGACAGATCGCGCTGCCGCATAGCAGACGCGTAGTCAGCAGCTGCCAGCTGCTTCTCCTGCTCCTTCCCGGTTGCGTCGCCCTGTGTGATGAACAGCACGTTGTCGTCAAACTCCTCCATGACCCGACCCAGCGTCTCCGGAGTCAGATCCATGCCGTGGCCGATCAGCGCGTGCCCGGCGCGCAGGCCGAGGTTCAGGTCGCGCATACCGATGATCTTCAGCGTCTCCGGGCTGTGGGGCACAGCGAGGGACAGGTCGTTCAGGTACGACTTCGCCTCGTCACGCTCCTCCCGGTCGCCGTTCTTCAGCGCGTCCTTGTACTCGTCCAGCGCATCTTGCAGGTTGTCCAGCTGCTCCTCCATCGAGTACCCGGCGTTCAGCATGGCACGCTCGTCCGCGCCCTCGTTGATCCAGCTGTTGAGGGAGGACTGAACGGCGGCGGACATCGCCTTGAAGTCCTCGTCACTGCACCAGTTGCCCCGGTTCACACCGGCGTTCAGGTCGCACAGCAGCTCCTCATACACCCGCTTCATCACGTGCTTCTGGCTCTTGGTGTCCCGGCCGTACATCTTGACATACGGCTCGTAGGCACGCTTGAAGGCTTCGTCTCGGGCGGTATCTTTGCTGACCCACTCCTCAGTGAGTCCAACCCAGCCGTCCCGCAGCGCCGCATCCCGCTTGAAGATGACGTGCCCCAGCTCGTGCTCATACGTCTCCGTGGCGCTGCGCGTACCAGTCAGAGATACGAATATCTCGTTGCCCCGCTGCGCGCCGTTAGCCTCCTTGCCGCTGGCCAGCGGGAACATGTCTTTGATGAACCGCAGCTCCGGAGCGGCACCGCCCCGGGTGACCGTGGCATTTCTGGCCTTGAGGAGCCGCAGCTCACCCACCAGCTTTTCACCCAGATACCGGACGCCCTTGGCCTTCAGCGTGTAAACGGAAACACCCGGGCGTATCTCCTGCTGGAGGAACGCATCCGGGTGCTCTTCATATACAGCTTTGACGGCGGCGCGGTTTACTTCTGCTCGTCCTTTATCAGGCCGGCTCGTATTGCCATCTCTCGAAATTCTGCGCCCATTCCCTTTGTCAGCTCTCTGCTTCTTGCCATCGCTTCTTCCATCTCCGGCGACATCTTGTCCCCGTACTTGGCCTTCAGCTCCTCCTGCTGCTTCAGAAACGTTCCTACCAGACTCTCCGGTACGCTCACCGGCTGCCCCAGATAGTCCGTCATCTCGTACAGCCACTCGTCCGCGTGCGGATCGTCCATCTCCTCGTCCGTCTCCGCGTCCAGCAGCTCGCTGTTCTTGGTCAGCTCGTCCTTCATAGGGGGTGTCCTCCTTTATCGTTTCGGCTTTGTTGGTGAGGGCGTCGAACATCTTGCCCAACGCTTTCTCGGAGTCCGCGAAGCCCTGCTCCTTGGCCGCCCGGATAAACACATCGCGGGTGACCTCGATGGCCTGTCCGTTCTGCCCGGTCAGCTCCAGCGTCCTCGTACCATCAGTATACTCGTGAACCACGCCATTTGCAAGGCGGTTCTGCAAAGTTTCCTGTGCGGCCAGCTGAAGACCCTCAGCCATCCGCTGCCCGCTGCTCTTGCCCGCGTCCTTCTCCTTCAGCCGCTGACGCAGCGAGGCGGTGGCGGACTGGCTCAGGGCCTCGTTGCCTTCCTGCGTCCGGAGCTTCGTCACCGTCGCGGCGTCCGGCAGCACACCGTTCACCATGTTCAGGATGGACATGGCCGCCGGACTGCTGCGCAGGAGGTTCTCGTCGTAGAACTTCACGTGCTCGTCGACGGCATACTGTGCCGCCGCGTGGAGGAACACGTCGTTGCCCTGACTGACCTGCGACTGTGTGGCATAGTAGCCGATGGCCTTGGCCATCTCCGCCGCCTGCACCTCAGACACATGGAAGTCGTCCACCAGCTGCTGCTTTGCTTTCGCTGTGTTCGCGGCGGATTTGGTCTCCACCTCCGCCTGCGCCACGGCCTCTGCCACAGCCCGAAGCGTCGCACCATCTGAGGTCTTGCCCGCCTTGGTGTTCTGCTTCAGGGTCTCCATGGCCTTGGTGATATTCTTGTTCACCTTCCCGGCCTGCTGCACCACGTCCAGCTCCACCGCCCGGTTCAGCAGTGCGGCAGATGCCTCCGTATCAGAGTAGACCTGCGAGGCGATCTTGTTGGTGCGGACGGCGCTCTTGGTGCGGATGGTGTTCTGCACACTGCCGCCAATACCGCCAAGCACACCGCCGACGGCAAAGTCGTACAGGACATTCTGCACGGCGTCGCCAAAGGAGTCGTAGCCGTCCAGCAGCTTGCCCTCCTGATCCTTGAAGCCAAACGCAGCCGAGACGCTCCAGTTCAGGATATCCGACACAGCTTCTTCTGCGCCTTCACCCACCATGTCCTTTGCCATGCGCAGCGCCCACCGCTTCGTCTCGTTGGTGGTCATGGACTTAATGAGGTCGTCCAAGCCCGCGTCTGCAAGACCTTTACCGTAGATCTTCCCGCCGAAGGCGTCAAACAAGCCCTCAGAAAGCATCTCAATGGCCGCGCCGAAGGCACCCTTGGCAAAGGTCTTTACGCCCTTCATGCCCAGCACTTCGTCGTCCGACAGCCCGGCCTCGTGTGCTCCGTAGGCACTGTCGCCAAACGCCCGAACGCCGAGAGCAGACATACCGAGACCCGGCACGACCGCGTTCAGAAGTGCGTCACCGGCCAACTGGGGGATCTGCGACACGGCGTCCAGCGCAAAGCTGCCCAGCCCACCGGTGCCCTTCTTGGCCTTCTCCAGCTTGGCCGCAGCGGACTTGGAGAGCTTCTCCGCGTCCTCGAACGCCTTCTGCTTCCGCTCCTCTCTCCGCTTCTTCCGCTGCTCGGTCAGCTTCGCGTCTTCGGCCTCCCACGACGTACCGTTCTTCCGGGCCAAGCTCATCGCCAGACCTATCTGACCAGCCCCGGCGCCCATGCTGGCACCCATGCTGGGGTCGCCGTTCGTCGGCGAGAACAGGGCATCCGCCTTTTTATATGCGGACCATGTCGACTCCATACCGCTCGACCATGCGTTCCAAACACGAGACTTATCCAAGAAGTCTTGGGCCTTTTTTCGCTGTTCTTCTCGCCGTTGGTTCCGCCGGGCGGTCAGCTTCGCGTCTTCCTCCTCCCACGTCGTACCGTTCTCCCGGGCCAAGCTCATCGCCAGACCTATCTGGCCGAAGCCGGAGAACTGACTCATACCACTTTCCGCCCCCGTGTAACGTTTGGGTGCTGACTCCGCGTCACGCTCCTCCCGGAAGGTCTTGCTGTAAATGGGGTTCAGCGGCTCGTGGTGCAGGATACCCCTCTTGCCGGAGTCAAAACGCTCCTCCAGCGACCGGTTATCCCTCCGGGTGTGCTTATCCTCCGAGACCGTGCTGTTGAAATTCTTATTGTAGTAGGGGTTCAGCGGCTCATGGTGCTGAATGCCCTTCTTACCGGATTCAAACCGTGACTCCAGTGTTCTCTTTCCCATGTGTGCCTCCTACCTCACGCCCCGACAATATCCATCAGATGCTCAGCCTCCTGACGGGTGATATTCCCAGCCTTGTAGTTCGCCTCGATTATCTTCACGCGGTCAGCCAGAGGCATACCGCTGAGAGCCCCACTGCTCATCAGCCCCAGCAGGTGGTTGTACCCGCCAGTCGATACGACCTTGGTTCCGGTGCCACCGGAACCGCCGTTCTGCCGCTCGTAGGCCGCCTGCGTGTTGGGTCCCCAGATGCCGTCCGGTGTTACGCCCAGCCGACGCTGAACGGCTTTGATTTCCTCTTTGCTCATGCCCGCTGCCGCCGGATACCCGCCACTGGAACCACCGCCGGAACCACCGCTGGAACCACCGCTGGAACCACCGCTGGAACCACCGCCCGTACTGGAAACAGACGCCGCGTTGTCAGCTTCCCACCTCTGCTTCTGGAAGTCGAACTGATCCAGCTCCAGCTGGTAGCTCTGTTCCCACTTCGCTATCTGGAAGTTGAATTGATCCACGTCCATTTGGTAGTTCAGGGCCCACTGCTCCAGTGACACAAGTTGGCCGAGGTACTTCTGTGTCAATTCGAGCAAAGCGTCCGCCTTCTTAAACTCTCCCTGCGCCCGCAGGTCGGCGATTTGTCGTGCTGTGTCCGTGGAGAGCTTGGTCTGCTGCTGGCTGACGGTCATTCGGTTCTGTGCAGCGGCACTCATGATACTGTTGTACTGTGCCGCACCGATACCGCCCTTATCGCCCCGAGCCTCAGCATACAGGGCTTGGTTGTCCAGACCACGGGCCTCATCTATGGCGATCTGCCGCTGCTGCGCCTGAAACTGCTGCTGCGCGTCCTCCTCGGCTCTTTGCAGGGCGTTGACCCCTTGCTCCGTGCCATAATCTATGGCAGCCTTCGACTGCTCCTTTGCGGCGTCGAACCACTGGTCCAACATACTCTTGAAGTCGGGGATGTCCGCCTTCTTCTTCTCGAACGAGGTAGGCCCATGGCCAG
>Ga0129313_1001572_pt1 | contig 14018 bp, 10 predicted proteins | sample O1105metagenome_FD_94436 | JGI IMG/M metagenome (GOLD analysis project Ga0129313, IMG submission 94436) | Orangutan group fecal microbial communities from fecal samples from Wisconsin, USA - O1105 metagenome | ecosystem: Host-associated > Mammals > Digestive system > Large intestine > Fecal... | reverse complement strand
TACTAAGGATGAAGACACAACGTATTTTTGTGGCGGGCCATCGCGGGATGGTGGGGGCCGCCATCGTCAGACAATTGTCGCAGCGAAATAACGTAGAGCTGGTGCTGCGTACCCGCGACCAGCTTAATCTGCTGGACGCCGGTGCGGTGCAGGCGTTCTTCGCCACTGAACACATTGATCAGGTTTATCTGGCGGCGGCAAAAGTAGGGGGGATTGTGGCAAACAATACTTATCCTGCTGATTTTATTTATGAAAACATGATGATTGAGAGCAACATTATTCATGCGGCGCATCGGCATAACGTGAATAAACTGTTGTTTCTCGGGTCATCCTGTATTTATCCCAAGCAAGCCACCCAGCCAATCGCTGAAAGTGAACTGTTGCAGGGGACACTTGAACCGACCAATGAGCCGTATGCGATTGCCAAAATTGCCGGTATTAAGCTGTGTGAATCGTATAACCGACAATATGGCCGTGATTATCGCTCGGTGATGCCGACCAATCTGTACGGACCGCATGACAACTTTCATCCGAGTAATTCGCATGTGATCCCGGCGCTGCTGCGCCGCTTTCATGAGGCTCGCGAGCAAAATACGCCGGATGTGGTGGTGTGGGGAAGCGGGACGCCAATGCGTGAATTTCTGCATGTCGACGATATGGCGGCGGCCAGTATCCACGTGATGGAGCTGGCTCAGGAAGTGTTGCAGGAATATACCCGACCAATGCTGTCGCATATCAACGTGGGCACCGGTGTGGACTGCACCATCCGGGAACTGGCCCAGACCATTGCGCAGGTTGTGGGTTACAAGGGGCGCGTGGTGTTTGACGCCAGCAAACCGGACGGCACGCCGCGCAAATTGCTCGACGTTACGCGTCTGCATCAGTTGGGCTGGTATCACGAGATATCTCTGGAAGCGGGGCTTGCCAGTACATATCAGTGGTTCCTTGAAAACCAGCAGCGTTACCGGGGGTAAGCATGTTTTTACGTCATGAGGATTTTGCCACCGTTGTACGTTCAACTCCGCTGATTTCCATCGATTTGATCGTGGAAAACGCCCACGGCGAATTTCTGCTTGGCAAGCGCCTCAATCGTCCGGCGCAGGGGTACTGGTTCGTGCCCGGCGGTCGGGTGCAAAAGGATGAACCGCTGCGCGCGGCCTTTGAGCGGCTGACTGACGCTGAGCTGGGGTTACGTTTACCGCTGTCCGCTGCAGAGTTTTACGGGGTCTGGCAGCACTTCTATGACGACAACTTTTCCGGGGAAGATTTCTCAACGCATTACATCGTGCTGGGATTTCGTCTGCGGGTGTCGGAAAACGACCTGCAGCTGCCTGACGTTCAACATGACGCGTACCGCTGGCTGGCAATTGAAGAGATTCTGACCAGTGACCATGTGCACGACAACAGCCGGGCTTACTTCCGTGAGAAGAGTCAGGCCGGAGTACCCGGGCTATGAAGATCCTTGTGTATGGCATCAACTATTCGCCGGAGTTGACCGGTATCGGTAAATACACCGGTGAAATGGTGGAGTGGATGGCGCAACAGGGGCATGACGTACGGGTGATCACTGCGCCGCCTTATTATCCGCAGTGGAAGGTCAACGGTCGCTACTCATCCTGGCGCTACCGTCGTGAAGAAGGCGATGCCATCGTCTGGCGTTGCCCGCTGTATGTACCTGAGCAGCCTTCTACGCTCAAGCGCGTGCTGCATTTAGGCAGTTTTGCCCTGAGCAGTTTCTTCCCGTTGCTGGCGCAGCGCCGCTGGAAGCCGGATCGCATCATTGGGGTAGTGCCGACGCTGTTTTGTACGCCGGGAATGCGCCTGCTGGCGAAGCTGTCCGGGGCGCGCACGCTGCTGCATATTCAGGATTACGAAGTTGATGCCATGTTGGGACTTGGCATGGCGGGCAAAGGCAAGCGCGGTATGGTGGCAAAACTGGCCAGCGCCTTTGAGCGCAGTGGGCTGTTGAATATGGATCATATTTCGACCATTTCTCGCTCAATGATGAATAAAGCGCAGGAGAAGGGCGTTGATGCACAGAAGGTCATTTTCTTTCCGAACTGGTCAGAAGTAGCGCGTTTTCGTGACGTGAACGATGCCGATGCTCTGGCGTTGCGCCAGCAACTGGGCTTGCCTGATGATAAAAAAATCATTCTCTACTCAGGCAATATCGGTGAAAAGCAAGGGCTGGAGAGTGTGATCGACGCAGCGGCCCTGTTGAGCGAACAGCCCTGGCTGTTTGTGATTGTCGGGCAGGGCGGGGGGAAAGCGCGGCTGGAGAGTATGTCTAGTGAACGCGGCCTGAACAATGTGATGTTCTTTCCGCTGCAATCTTATGACGCGCTGCCTGCGCTGCTCAAGATGGCGGACTGCCATCTGGTGGTACAAAAGCGCGGTGCGGCGGATGCCGTATTGCCCTCCAAACTGACCAATATCCTCGCCGTTGGCGGTAACGCGGTGATTACCGCCGAACCTGAGACCGAGTTGGGTCAGCTGTGTGACGCTCACCCAGGCATCGCGGTGTGTGTCGAACCTGAATCAATGAATGCGCTGGTTGGCGGGATTCAACAGGCGCTAACCATGCCAAAAGTGAACACAGTGGCACGTGAGTATGCCGAACGCACGTTGGATAAAGAAAACGTGCTGAGCCAATTTATTGCAGATATTCGGGGTACATGATGAGTCAAACCAAACTCTTTCCGGTGGTGATGGCCGGTGGCTCGGGTAGCCGTTTATGGCCTCTGTCCCGCGTGTTGTATCCAAAGCAGTTCCTGTGTCTGAAAGGCGACCTCACCATGCTGCAGACAACGATTTGTCGTCTGAACGGCGTGGAGTGCGAAAGCCCGGTGGTTATCTGTAATGAACAACACCGTTTCATTGTGGCGGAACAGCTACGACAACTGCACAAGCTGACTGAGAATATTATTCTCGAACCCGCCGGGCGCAATACGGCACCGGCGATAGCACTGGCCGCGCTGGCGGCAAAACGTCAAAGTCCGGGGGAAGATCCACTGCTGTTGGTATTGGCGGCCGATCACATGATTGCCGACGAGGAGGCATTTCGCGAGGCGGTTCGCAATGCAATGCCCTACGCCAGCGCGGGTAAGCTGGTGACGTTTGGTATCGTGCCGGACCAGCCGGAGACCGGCTATGGTTATATACGTCGCGGCGAGGTTTCGCCATCCAATACTGACGCCGTGGCTTTTCAGGTGGCGCAGTTTGTTGAAAAGCCCAATCTGGAAACCGCGCAGGCTTACGTGGCGAGCGGCGACTACTACTGGAACAGCGGCATGTTTCTGTTCCGGGCCGGGCGCTATCTGGAAGAACTGAAAAAATATCGCCCCGACATTCTTGAGGCCTGCGAAAACGCCATGAGTACGGTTGACCCCGATCTTGATTTTATCCGCGTTGATGAACAGGCGTTTCTCGCCTGCCCGGAAGAGTCTGTGGACTATGCGGTAATGGAACGTACGGCCGATGCGGTGGTTATGCCCATGAACGCAGGCTGGAGCGATGTTGGCTCCTGGTCATCATTGTGGGAAATCAGCGCTCATACCGCTGAAGGCAATGTGCATCATGGTGACGTCATTAGCCATAAAACGGAAAACAGCTACGTGTATGCCGAGTCTGGCCTGGTGACGACCGTCGGGGTGAAGGATCTGGTGGTGGTGCAGACCAAAGATACGGTGCTGATAGCCGATCGCAACGCGGTGCAGGACGTCAAAAAAGTGGTGGAGCAAATTAAAGCTGACGGACGCCATGAACACCATATTCACCGTGAAGTTTACCGTCCATGGGGCAAGTACGACTCTATTGATGCCGGAGACCGTTACCAGGTGAAGCGGATTACCGTTAAACCCGGTGAGGGATTGTCCGTGCAGATGCATCATCACCGGGCTGAACACTGGGTTGTGGTGGCTGGTACCGCGAAGGTGACAATCAATGACGACATTAAACTGCTCGCTGAAAACGAGTCTGTCTATATTCCGCTGGGGGCGACCCATTGTCTGGAGAACCCGGGGAAAATCCCGCTCGATCTGATTGAAGTGCGCTCCGGATCTTATCTCGATGAGGATGATGTGGTGCGGTTTGCGGACAGATACGGGCGCGCTTAACACAACATCATCGTTGCCGGATGGCGGCGTGTACGCCTTATCCGGCCTACAAACGAACGGTTAGTCATTTTTTGAAAAATATCTCCAGTCAGGAGAGGGCTAACTGTTGCCTGAAGAAGGGTAAATCATGACGAAATTAACCTGTTTCAAAGCCTACGATATTCGCGGCAGGCTGGGCGAAGAGCTGAATGAAGATATCGCGTGGCGTATCGGCCGCGCTTATGGCGAGTACCTGAAGCCGAAAACGATTGTCCTCGGCGGCGATGTGCGCCTGACCAGTGAGACGCTGAAGCTGGCGCTGGCGAAAGGACTGCAGGATGCAGGCGTGGATGTGCTGGATATTGGTATGTCGGGCACCGAAGAGATTTATTTTGCCACTTTCCACCTGGGTATTGACGGCGGTATTGAAGTGACCGCCAGCCATAATCCGATGGATTACAACGGCATGAAGCTGGTGCGGGAAGGGGCTCGACCTATCAGCGGTGATACCGGTCTGCGCGACGTGCAGCGCCTGGCGGAAGCCAATGACTTCCCGGCGGTTGATGAGACAAAACGTGGCCGCTACCAGCGCATTACTACCCGTGATGCCTACATTGACCACCTGCTGGGTTACATCAATCCAGCCAACCTGAAACCAATGAAGCTGGTGCTCAATTCCGGCAACGGCGCGGCAGGTCCGGTGGTTGACGCCATTGAAGCCCGTTTTAAGGCGCTGGGCGTGCCGGTCGAGTTCATCAAAATTCACAACATGCCGGATGGCAACTTCCCCAACGGTATTCCCAATCCTCTGCTGCCGGAATGCCGGGCCGACACGCGCAATGCAGTGATTGAACACGGCGCGGATATGGGGATTGCCTTCGACGGTGATTTTGACCGCTGCTTCCTGTTCGATGAAAAAGGTCAGTTCATTGAAGGCTACTACATTGTCGGCCTGCTGGCGGAAGCGTTTCTGGAGAAGAATCCGGGGGCGAAAATTATCCACGACCCGCGCCTGTCCTGGAACACCGTGGATGTGGTGACGGCGGCAGGCGGTAAACCGGTGATGTCTAAAACCGGGCACGCGTTTATCAAAGAGCGGATGCGCCGTGAAGATGCCATTTATGGCGGTGAAATGAGCGCGCACCACTATTTCCGCGATTTTGCCTATTGCGACAGCGGAATGATCCCGTGGCTGCTGGTGGCGGAGCTGCTGTGTCTGAAAGGGCAGTCGCTGGGCGAACTGGTTCGTGACCGGATGGTGGCCTACCCGGCGAGCGGAGAAATAAACAGTACGCTGGCAGAGCCGACGGCAGCGATTGCGCGCGTGGAGCAGCATTTTTCCCGTGAGGCGTTGTCTGTGGACAGAACGGACGGTATCAGCATGTCGTTTGTCGACTGGCGCTTCAATTTACGCTCATCCAATACCGAACCGGTGGTGCGCCTGAACGTGGAATCGCGCGGAGATATTCCGTTGATGGAAGCGCGAACGCGCACTCTTCTGGCGTTACTGAATCAGTAATGCTGGTGCTTCCTTTGCCCGATGCTGGGCAAAGGGTGACTAACAGGAACCACGATGACACATCTAAAAAAGCGCGAACGCGCCAAAACCAATGCGTCGTTAATTTCGATGGTGCAACGCTTTTCAGATATCACCATCATGTTTGGCGGGTTGTGGGTAATCTGCGAATTAAGCGGTTTGCCTTTCCTGTACATGCACCTGCTGGTGGCGCTGATCACGCTGGTCGTTTTTCAGATGCTCGGTGGCATAACGGATTTTTATCGCTCCTGGCGTGGTGTCAAAATTTCCACTGAGCTGGTGCTGTTACTGCAAAACTGGTCGCTGAGTCTGATTTTTTGCGCAGGTCTGATCGCCTTTAATAACGATTTTGACAACCGTCTCGCCGTCTGGCTGGCGTGGTATCTGCTATCCAGCGTTGGCCTGGTGTTGTGCCGTTCGTTTATTCGCTACGGCGCGGGATGGATGCGCAATCGCGGGTACAACACTCGTCGGGTGGCGGTGGCAGGTGAGCTGCCAGCCGGACAAATGCTACTGGACAGTTTTCGCCATGAACCGTGGCTGGGGTTTGAAGTTGCAGGTGTCTATCACGATCCTATCCCTGGAAAAAACTCCCGCGACTGGGCCGGTAATCTGCAACAACTGGTGGATGACGCCAAAGCCTCACGCATTCATAACGTTTATATCGCCATGTCGATGAGCGATGGCGCCAGCGTCAAAAAACTGGTGCGTGAGCTGGCTGATACCACCTGTTCTGTGATCCTTATTCCTGATGTCTTTACCTTCAACATTCTGCATTCACGGATTGAAGAGATGAACGGCATTCCGGTGGTGCCGCTGTATGACACGCCGCTCTCGGGGATTAATCGTCTGTTAAAGCGCGCGGAAGATATCGTGCTGGCTTCGCTGATCCTGCTGCTTATTTCTCCGGTGCTGTGTGGCATAGCGCTACTGGTAAAACTGACCTCCAAAGGACCGGTGATTTTCCGCCAGACCCGCTATGGCATGGACGGCAAACCGATCAAAGTCTGGAAGTTTCGTTCGATGAAAGTGATGGAAAACGACGCGGTGGTGACGCAGGCGACGCAAAACGATCCGCGCGTTACCCCTGTGGGGAATTTCCTGCGCCGAACGTCGCTCGATGAACTGCCGCAGTTTATTAACGTGCTGACCGGGGGCATGTCTATTGTTGGGCCACGCCCGCACGCGGTGGCGCATAACGAACAGTACCGCCAGCTGATCGAAGGGTACATGTTACGCCATAAGGTGAAACCGGGTATTACCGGCTGGGCGCAAATCAACGGCTGGCGCGGTGAAACCGATACGCTGGAAAAAATGGAAAAACGTGTGGAGTTTGACCTCGAATACATTCGCGAGTGGAGCGTGTGGTTCGATATCAAAATTGTTTTTCTGACGGTATTCAAAGGCTTTGTCAACAAAGCGGCGTATTAACATGAGTTTACGAGAAAAAACGCTTAACGGCGCAAAGTGGTCGGCGATTGCCACGGTGATCATCATTGGTCTGGGGCTTATCCAGATGACCGTACTGGCACGGATTATTGATAACCACCAGTTCGGGTTGTTAACCGTGGCGCTGGTAATCATCGCGCTGGCCGATACGCTGTCTGACTTTGGTATCGCTAACTCAATTATTCAGCGCAAAGAGATTGGCTATCTAGAACTGACCACGCTGTACTGGCTCAACGTTGGGCTGGGTATCGTGGTATGCGTGGCGATGTTTCTGCTGAGCGAGACGATTGCCCATGTACTCAACAACCCAGAACTGGCACAGCTTATCAAAACATTATCACTGGCGTTTGTGGTGATACCGCACGGGCAGCAGTTTCGCGCGCTGATGCAAAAAGAGCTGGCCTTCAACAAAATTGGCATGATTGAAATCAGTTCGGTACTGGCCGGTTTTACCTTTACCGTAGTCAGCGCCCATTTCTGGCCGCTCGCACTGACGGCCATTCTCGGGTATCTGGTAAACAGTACGCTACGTACGCTGCTGTTCGGCTATTTTGGTCGCCGGATTTACCGTCCGGGGCTGCATTTTTCTCTGGCATCGGTTTCGTCGAATCTGTGTTTTGGTGCGTGGCTGACGGCAGACAGCATCATCAATTACATCAATACCAACCTTTCCACGCTGGTTTTAGCCCGCACGTTGGGAGCTGGCGTGGCGGGTGGATTCAATCTCGCCTGGAATGTGGCGGTTGTCCCCCCGATCAAACTGAACCCGATTATCACCCGCGTGCTGTTTCCGGCGTTTGCCAAAATCCAGGACGACAGTGAAAAGCTGCGAGTGAATTTTTACAAGCTGCTGTCGGTGGTTGGGATTATCAACTTCCCGGCGCTGCTGGGACTGATGGTGGTGTCGAATAACGTGGTGCCGCTGGTATTCGGCGAGAAGTGGAACGGCATTATCCCCATCCTGCAACTGCTGTGCATTGTTGGGCTGCTGCGCTCGGTGGGGAATCCAATAGGATCGCTTTTGATGGCGAAAGCGCGGGTCGATATCAGCTTTAAATTCAATGTTTTCAAAACCTTTCTGTTTATTCCCGCCATTTTCATCGGTGGACATCTGGCCGGGGCAATTGGCGTGACGCTGGGCTTTTTGTTGGTCCAGGTGATTAACACAGTCCTCAGCTATTTCGTGATGATTAAACCTGTTCTTGGCCCCAGCTACCGCCAGTACATGCTCAGTCTTTGGCTGCCGTTGTATCTCTCCTTGCCAACCCTTGTGGTGAGTTATGCGCTGGGTGTGTTGCTGCATGGGCAACTGTCGTTGGGCGTGTTGTTGGGGAGCCAGATAGCGGCAGGGGCGCTGGCGTTTGCGCTAATGATGGTGCTGTCGCGTCATCCGCTGGTGGTGGAAATAAAACGCCAGCTCTGTCGCAGTGAAAAAATGAAAACCTTGCTCCGTGCAGGATAAGAACAACGCTTTAAGAGGTCATAATGAAACTATTAATTTTGGGCAACCATACCTGCGGGAACCGAGGGGATAGCGCGATCCTGCGCGGTTTGCTGGATGCCATTAACGCGTTGCGTCCTGAGACTGAAGTGGATGTTATGAGCCGTTACCCGGTGAGCTCCTCATGGTTGCTGAACCGCCCGGTGATGGGCGATCCGCTGTATTCGCAGATGAAGCAACACAACAACGCAGCGGGTGTTATGGGGCGCGTGAAGAAAGTGCTGCGTCGCCGCTATCAGCATCAGGTACTGCTCTCGCGTGTTACCGACTCCGGTAATCTGCGCAATATCGCTATCGCCCAGGGTTTTACCGATTTTGTTCGTCTGCTGTCGCGCTATGACGCCATCATCCAGGTCGGCGGATCGTTCTTTGTCGATCTGTATGGCGTGCCGCAGTTTGAACATGCCCTGTGTTCGTTTATGGCGAAAAAACCGCTGTACATGATTGGTCACAGCGTGGGGCCATTCCAGGATGAGCAGTTTAATCAACTGGCGAACTACGTGTTTGGTCACTGTAACGCGCTGATTTTACGTGAATCCGTAAGTCTTGATCTGATGAAGCGCAGCGCAATTACCACGGATAAAGTCGAAACAGGCGTGGATACGGCCTGGCTGGTCGACAACCATCATGAGGATTTTGAGCCAGATTATGCGGTACAGCACTGGTTAGACATGGCGGCTAAACAGAAGACTGTTGCCATTACATTGCGTGAACTGGCTCCTTTTGATAAGCGTCTGGGGACAACGCAGCAGGCTTATGAGCAAGCCTATGCCGGAGTGGTGAACCGCATCCTTGATGAAGGTTACCAGGTGATAGCGCTGTCAACCTGCACCGGTATTGATAGTTACAACAAAGATGACCGCATGGTGGCGTTAAACCTGCGCCAGTATGTTAACGACCCGGCCCGATATCACGTGGTGATGGATGAACTTAACGATCTGGAGATGGGGAAGATTCTGGGGGCATGCGATCTGACGGTGGGGACTCGGTTGCACTCGGCCATCATCTCGATGAATTTTATGACGCCTGCCATCGCCATTAACTACGAGCATAAATCGGCAGGGATCATGCAACAACTGGGGTTACCGGAGATGGCTGTTGATATTCGTCATCTTCTCGATGGCAGTCTGGAAGGGAAGGTTGCCGATACTCTCGGACAGTTACCTGAGCTGCGCATACGTCTCGAAGACGCGGTTACGCGCGAACGCGAACGTGGGGTACGCATGGTGCAGTCGGTTTTAACGCGTATTGAGGGGGAAAAATGAAGATTGGTTTTTTCCTGCTTAAATTTCCGCTCTCCTCCGAGACATTTGTACTCAATCAGATAACCGCATTTATCGATATGGGCTACGACGTGGAGATTGTCGCTTTGCAGAAGGGCGATCTTGAAAATACGCATGCCTCATTTAATACCTACCGGTTGGGTGAAAAAACGCGCTGGTTGCTCAATGAACCGGAAAGCAAACTGGCGAAGCTGAAATATAGGGCGGCGGCGGCTCTGCACGGTATTACCCGCGCAGCGACCTGGAAGGCGCTTAATGTTGCACGCTATGGCGAGGAGGCGCGCAATCTGATTTTGGCGGCTATTTGCGGCGGGAATCCGCAGGCGTTTCAGGCAGATGTCTTTATTGCTCATTTTGGGCCGGCAGGCGTAACCGCCGCCAAGTTGCGTGAGCTTGGGATGATCCGCGGAAAAATCGCCACGGTTTTTCACGGCGTCGATGTTTCGCATCGGGATGTGCTTACCCGCTATACCCCTGAGTATCAGCAACTGTTTCAACGTGGAGATTTGATGTTACCCATCAGCAATCTCTGGGCCGGACGTTTAAAAAACATGGGATGCCCGCCGCAAAAAATCGCGGTTTCGCGTATGGGTATCGACATGACGCGTTTTACCCCTCGCCAACTGAAAGCACCAGCTGCACCGCTGGAAATTATCTCTGTCGCCCGGTTAACCGAGAAAAAAGGACTGCACGTCGCCATCGAAGCCTGTCGACAGTTAAAAGAGCAGGGCGTCTCATTTCGTTATTGCATCCTGGGTATCGGCCCTTGGGAGCGTCGTTTACGTACGCTGATCGAGCAATATCAACTTGATGACGTGATTGAGATGCCTGGCTTTAAGCCCAGTCATCAGGTAAAGGAGATGCTTGAGCAGGCGGATGTATTTTTACTGCCGTCGATTACCGGAAGAGACGGCGATATGGAGGGGATCCCGGTGGCGCTGATGGAGGCGATGGCGGTAGGTATTCCGGTGATTTCTACCGTTCACAGTGGGATCCCTGAGCTGGTCGAGTCGGGCAAGTCTGGCTGGCTGGCACCGGAAAATGACGCGCAGGCACTGGCAGAGCGTTTAGCGGCATTTAGCCTGCTCGATAGTGAGCAGGTACAGCCGATTGTGCTGTGTGCGCGCGAAAAAATTGAAACTGAATTTAATCAGTTAGCAATCAATAAACAGTTAGCCAGCCTGCTGCAAACGATGTAAATCGAGGTCGTATGTCAGAGAATAAACTCTCACGCCGTACTTTTCTGACGGCAGGCTCTGCGCTTGTTGTGCTGAATTCTCCCGTGGTCCGGGCGCTTGAATCATCGGATAGCGTCAACATTCAGGATTACAACCCAAAGGATTGGGTCGCTTCATTCCGGCAGGCGTTCAAAGAAGGACAAACGGTAGTCGTACCCAAAGAACTGGAATGCAAGGATCTCAATACCGCTATCGTTATTCCCCCTGGCAAAACGCTACACCTGCAAGGCAGAATCAGCGGCAATGGTCGTGGTCGCTTTGTTCTGCAGGATGGATGCAGGGTAATGGGTGAGCAGGGCGGTAGCCTGAGGAACGTTACCCTCGATGTGCGCGGTTCGGATTGCGTGATAAAAGGGATTGCCATGAGTGGTTTCGGGCCAGTGACGCAAATCTATATCGGCGGCAAAACACCGAGGCTGATGCGTAATCTGGTTATCGATGATATTACCGTCACGCGCGCTAACTATGGGATCCTGCGTCAGGGCTTTCATAACCGGATGGATGACGTAAAGATTACAAACTGCCGTTTTAGCGATCTACAGGGGGATGCCATTGAGTGGAATGTGGCGATCAACGACAGCAACATCCTTATTTCTGACCATGTCATTGAACGTATTAACTGTACCAATGGCAACGTGAACTGGGGCATCGGCATCGGACTGGCGGGCAGTACCTATGACAATACCTATCCCGATGAACTGGCGGTAAAAAACTTTGTCGTGGCGAATATCACCGGTACCGACTGTCGACAGCTAGTCCATGTAGAGAACGGCAAACATTTTATCATTCGTAATATCACTGCACGAAATATTACCCCAGATTTTAGTAAGAAAGCGGGCATTGATAATGCGACGGTCGCTATTTATGGATGCGATAATTTCGTGATTGATAATATCAATATGGAAAATAGCGCAGGTATGCTCATTGGCTACGGTGTTATTAAAGGACGATATTTATCCATTCCGCAGAACTTTAAGTTAAATAATATCCATCTGGATAACACAAAACTTGAATATAAATTACGCGGCATTCAGATCTCATCAGGTAATGCAACGTCGTTCGTGGCCATCACCAACGTTGAGATGAAGCGAGCCACGCTTGAGTTGCACAACCAACCGCAGCACCTTTTTTTACGTAACATCAGAGTGATGCAGCAATCCGCAACTGGACCCGCGCTCAAGATGCACTTCGATCTACGCCAGGATGTGCGCGGCAAGTTTATGGCCAGACAGGACACGCTACTCTCACTGGCCAACATACATGCAGTAAACGAAACTGGGCAAAGTTCAGTTGACATCGACCGGGTAAACCATCAGGTGGTGAATGTCGAAGCGGTGAATTTTCGACTGCCGGGGCAGGGGAGGTAACTTTGCGACCATTCCTGGCAAAAGTTGTACCTGCCTGGGATTAAGATTACTGCATTCCGCAGTTAAGCGGCGTAACATACGCGGCATCGGAGTAATGTAATTCATACTGGCTAAAACAAGCTAAAAAGCTATAATTCAGCAACTATTGAATAGGTGAATGACTTAATGATTAATTTGAAAGCAGTTATTCCGGTAGCGGGTCTGGGGATGCACATGTTGCCTGCCACGAAGGCAATCCCTAAAGAGATGCTGCCGATCGTAGACAAGCCGATGATTCAATACATTGTCGACGAAATTGTAGCTGCAGGTATCAAAGAAATCGTTCTGGTGACTCATGCGTCTAAGAATGCAGTTGAGAACCACTTCGACACCTCTTACGAACTCGAATCACTCCTTGAGCAGCGTGTTAAGCGCCAGTTATTAGCCGAGGTTCAGTCTATCTGTCCTCCGGGCGTGACTATCATGAACGTTCGTCAGGCTCAGTTGCTGGGTCTGGGGCATTCCATTCTTTGTGCTCGCCCTATCATTGGCGATAACCCGTTTGTCGTGGTATTACCTGACGTCGTTCTGGATACCGCAAGTGCGGATCCGCTGCGCTACAACCTCGCTGCTATGGTTGCTCGTTTTAATGAAACCGGGCGCAGTCAGGTGCTGGCTAAGCGTATGGAAGGTGATCTTTCTGAGTACTCTGTTATTCAGACCAAAGAGCCTTTAGACAATGAAGGAAAAGTCAGTCGCATCGTTGAATTCATCGAAAAACCGGATCAGCCGCAAACGCTTGATTCCGATCTGATGGCCGTAGGGCGCTACGTGCTTTCGGCTGATATTTGGGCAGAACTGGAAAAAACTGAACCAGGTGCCTGGGGGCGTATTCAGTTAACTGATGCTATTGCAGAATTGGCTAAAAAACAGTCTGTTGATGCTATGCTGATGACAGGCGACAGCTACGACTGCGGCAAGAAGATGGGTTACATGCAGGCATTCGTTAAGTATGGACTGCGTAATCTGAAGGAAGGTCCGAAGTTCCGTAAGAGCATCGAGAAGCTACTGAGCGAATAGAAGTTCACGTCTTTGTGATGGTAAGCCAGAAAAAATAGCGGCAGCTAACATCCCAGCGTCTATGCTTTAGGTAATGGAATGTTACTGTCGTTTTTTATATTAAAAATAAAGAATTACAACAAGTTAACCTACCAAGTTTAATTTGTTTTTTGTTGGATTTTTTCTTGTTTCTGGCCGCGTTTGGTAAGACAATTAGCGTTTGAATTTAAGATAGCTTTGCGATAGCTAGCGGGGCGGGGTACATCTTTGGAATTTTGCTAGTGCACTGGTAGCTGTTAAGCCAGGGGCGGTAGCGTGGTATGATTGTGTTTATATGATGCGTTCTCAAAAGAAGAAATAATAATCCTGACTATTTTTATACAATTGATAGGTAATGACTCCAACTTATTGATAGTGTTTTATGTTCAGATAATGCCCGATGACTTTGTCATGCAGCTCCACCGATTTTGAGAACGACAGCGACTTCCGTCCCAGCCGTGCCAGGTGCTGC
>Ga0129313_1001568_pt1 | contig 14029 bp, 11 predicted proteins | sample O1105metagenome_FD_94436 | JGI IMG/M metagenome (GOLD analysis project Ga0129313, IMG submission 94436) | Orangutan group fecal microbial communities from fecal samples from Wisconsin, USA - O1105 metagenome | ecosystem: Host-associated > Mammals > Digestive system > Large intestine > Fecal... | reverse complement strand
CTGTGTAGATTTGAATTGTGATTTGGGAGAAAGCTTTGGGGCATATACCATTGGGCTGGATGCCCAGGTAATACCCCATGTTTCCTCTGTAAATATTGCCTGTGGCTATCACGCTGGTGATCCAGTGGTTATGGAGAAAACCGTAGCCCTAGCCAAGGAGCATGGTGTGGCTATAGGTGCTCATCCCGGCTTTCCAGATTTAATGGGCTTTGGCCGTCGGCCTATGAACATTACTCCTGCTGAAGCTGGGGCCTATGTAAAATACCAGCTGGGAGCCTTGCTGGCCTTTGTGAAGGCTCAGGGACTACAGCTGCAGCATGTAAAGCCTCACGGAGCGCTTTATAATATGGCAGCCAAGGATGAGGCTTTGGCAAAGGCTATAGCTCAGTCTGTAGCCAGTGTGGATAGCAATATCCGACTTATGGGGCTGGCTGGTTCTCTTATGCTAAAGGAGGCGGAAAAAGCCGGTCTGCCTGTTATCAGCGAGGTATTTGCTGATCGAGCCTACAATGATGATGGTTCCCTAGTTAATAGAAAGCTGCCGGGGGCGGTTATTCATGATGCCCAGCAGGCTGCTGCCAGAGCTGTAATGATGGCCAAGGAGCACAAGGTTATTTCCATTAATGGCAAGGAAATCCCTTTGCAGGCAGACAGTATTTGCGTTCACGGTGACAATGCCCAGGCCATTGAGCTGGTGTGCACCATCCGTTCAGCCTTGGAGGCTGAGGGAATTGCCATTAAGAATTTTTTAGCCTAAAGGGGAGTGGGAGTTTATGGAAAAGAACAAAGCCAATATCTCCCTGCGATTGCTGACTTTGGGAGACAGAGCCATAGCTGTGGAATTTGGACAGGCCATAGAGCTGGATATAAACCAGCGGGTAATGGCTCTGCGGGATAAAATTCAACAGGCTGTTCAACAGGATAAGTTATCGGGCATTGTGGAAATGGTGCCTACCTATTGCTCCCTGCTGGTGGAATATAACCCTTTGCTTATTTCCTATGATGAATTGGCCAAGACCTTGCAGCAGATGGCTGAACATATAGAGGTATTGGAGACAGCCACCAAAGAGGTTGTGGAGATTCCTGTGGTATATGGGGGAGAATATGGCCCGGACTTGGCGGAGGTGGCAGAGTACCATCAGCTTAGTCCACAGCAGGTAATAGATATGCATGCTGAGCCGGAATATCCCGTTTATATGCTGGGCTTTGTGGCAGGTTTTCCCTATTTGGGCGGTATGAATCCTCATTTGGCTACCCCCCGTAAGGCATCCCCTAGATTGAAAATCGAAGCTGGCAGTGTAGGAATTGCCGGTGGTCAGACAGGTATTTATTCTGTGGAGTCACCGGGAGGCTGGCAGATTATTGGCCGAACTCCCTTGAAGCTATATGATGCAAACCGGCCTAAGCCGGTGCTGCTATCTGCGGGACAGTATGTAAAATTCAAGCCTATCTCTCAGGCGGAATACAAGGCGATGATAAAATGAGTATCAAGGTTATAAATGGTGGGTTATTAACCACCCTACAGGATAGAGGCCGCTATGGTATGCAGGCTGGCGGTATGCAGGTTTCCGGGGTTATGGATTATCCAGCAGCCTTGCTGGCCAATCTGCTGGTAGGCAACAAGGTAGATTTTGCAACTAATCCCTTCGGGGCGCCTATGGCAGCAGTGCTGGAAAGTACCTTTGCCGGGCCGGAGCTGGAATTTCAGCAGGATGCTTTGGTGGCGGTTACTGGTGGTATGCCTCAGCTGCAGCTGGATGGACATGCCGTTGCACCTTATAAAGCCTTGGTGGTTCGTCAGGGACAAAGGCTCAAGGTGGCCAGTCAGAAGCAGGGCATGCGAGCCTACATTGCTGTAGCTGGCGGTATAGAGGTACCAAAGGTGCAGGGCAGCCGTAGTACCAATTTGAAGCTAAAGCTGGGCGGCTGGCAGGGACGAAAGCTTATGCCGGGAGATATACTGCCGGTGGGAGCACCAGAGGCTGATAGCAGAAAAATGTTAGCCGGGCAGTTGGCTCTGCCTCAGGCTCAGGAGATTTGTGCTGGGTTACAGGAAAAATTATCTCAGCAGGAGCCTTTGGTAATTCGCATTGTTCCCGGCCCACAGCAAGAATATTTTTCTCCTCAGGAGCTGGAAAAATTTGCCCAGGAGATTTACACCATCAGCAATGATGCTGACCGCATGGGCTATCGCCTGGAGGGCAGACCGGTGGAGAAAAAGCTGCAGCAGGATTTGATTACTGATGGTATAGTTTTTGGCTCCATTCAGATACCCCCTAATGGACAGCCTATTATTATGCTGGCAGACCATCAGACTACAGGGGGGTATCCCAAGATAGCTACGGTAGCCACAGTGGATTTGCCCCTTTTGGCTCAGGCTATGCCGGGACGGAAAATCAAATTTGCTTTTATTACAGTTCAGGAAGCCCAAGGTCTTTTGCGACAGTGGGCAGATAGCTGGCAAAAGCTGGCAGAGGAAATCTGTCATAAGACGGCGGAAAAATCATCTCCCCGTTACAGTCCTAAAGCTAAAAGGTATCAAATGCGGGTAAATGGTCAGGCCTATGATGTAGTTGTAGAGCCTCTGGACTAAAGGAGAAAGGTTGGGTGGAAAATGATTGATTATAGCAAGGCGAAACCAGAGGACATCTGGTTGAAGATTCGTTCTGGGGAGATTACCGGACAAACATCTGGTATGTGTAACGGTTATGCTCAGGCCAATCTGGTAATTATGCCGGAGAAATACGCTGGTTATTTTGAGGAATTTGCTCACAAGAACCCCAAGCCCTGCCCACTGCTGGAGGTTATACATGGCAGTCCCTATGTGCAGGATATGGGCAAGGGTGCCAATATTCTAACAGATATTCCTAAATATCGTATTTTTGCCAATGGCAAGCTGGTAAAGGAAGTGGCAGATGCTACTCCTTATTGGCAGGATGATATGGTGGTATTTTTGATTGGCTGCAGTTTTTCCTTTGAGGAGGCTCTGATTAAGGAGGGCATAGATGTACGCCACATTTCCATGGGACGGAATGTGCCTATGTTCCGCACCAAGGTAATGACGGAGCCAGCAGGGCCATTTCACGGGCCTTTGGTGGTGAGTATGAGGCCTATGACATCAGAAAATGCCCAGAGAGCCAATGAGATTACAGGGAGATTTCCTAATGTACACGGCGCACCAGTGAATATCGGCGAGCCGGAGAAGCTGGGCATCGTTGATTTGATGAAGCCGGATTATGGCGATGCTGTGGATATTTATCCCGGTGAGATTCCTGTTTTTTGGGGGTGTGGCGTTACCCCTCAGTCAGTTATAGAGGAGGCAGGCTTGCCTTTGGTAATAACCCATGCTCCGGGCCATATGTTTATTACCAATATGGCAAATGATGCGGTTAATGATTTTTTAGAGGCTAAAAAGGCCCATAAGTAAATAAAAGGAAATTGTGAGGTGTTTTCTATGGATTTTTATACAAATTTAGATAAAGCAATGCGTTTTGACCCTGGACATAGAGGATTGTTGGAAAATGCTCCTGTTAACCCTATAGATAAATTGGAAAGCACCTTAAAACAGGCCAGTGGCGTAGTGCTGCTGACAGGTTTTCCTGTCAGATTGGGCTTGCACAATTTTGCGGGGGAAACTGATGGGCCTCTTGGTACGGCCAATCTGGCCTACGCCTTTGAGTCAGTAGGTGTGCCGGTGTCAGTTTGGACTGATGAGGAGGCCTATTGGATTGTGAATGCAGCTCTCACGGAAAGGGGCTGCAAATGTCGTCCCTTGATGCTGCCTAAATATGAGGTGGAGGAATTTATGGCGGAACAGCTGGATGCTCTGAAGCCTAGTCATGTTATAACCATTGAACGGCCAGGCAAGGCTATGGATGGACATTATCATAATATGCGGGGCGGTGTTATTGATCCCATGTTTGTGGATGCCTCCAGTGTGATTGAGTCTGCCAAGTCCAGAGGCATTGTGACTATTTCCATTGGTGATGGCGGCAATGAAATGGGCATGGGAGCCTTGCGGGAAACCATCGAAAAATATGTACCTCATGGAGAGAATATTTGCGCTCAGGAGATAGCAGATATTGCCCTGGTCAGCGGTGTTTCCAACTGGTGGGGCTGGGGTGTCAGTGCAGTTCTTTCTCGTATTCATGCCAAAAATCTTCTGCCAGAGGATGCTACAGAAGTGGCCATGCTGAGAAAGATGTTGGCAGCTGGCAGTGTGGATGGCTGTACCAAGAAATCAGAGGAAACCGTAGATAATCTTACTATGGATGTTCATCTGGGAGTTTTGGCAAATGTCCGCAGTGCTTTGAACTAAATTCCTTGAAAACTACAAAAAAACGGTGTAGGTGCTTTTTTCCTACCCGCTTTTTTTGTGCATATTTTTCCTACCTGCAATCCTTTTTCTCCCTTGGGGGTAAACAAGGATATATTAGGAATTTTACTATTTTCCATGATTTGACGAAAAATATATAATTCTATAGAATATTTTTTGCTGGCTTTTCAGCATTGTGTTAATAAATTTATATATATAATTATGAGGGGTATGAGTTTATGGAAGTGTTTTCCACTGTAGTAAATCAATTGGATTCTTTAATCTGGAGTATGGCTCTGGTAGGGTTGTGTCTAGGAGCAGGTTTTTATTTGTCCCTGCGGCTGGGCTTTCCTCAGGTACGGCTTATTGTCGATATGATGCGGCTGCTTTTTGGTGACAAAAAAAGCGAGCATGGTATTTCCTCCTTTCAGTCTTTTGCTACCACTGTTGGAGCAAGGGTAGGCATGGGCAATATTGCCGGTGTGGCCACAGCTATATTTATTGGGGGACCTGGCTCTATTTTCTGGATGTGGATAATTACCTTTATTGGGGCGGCTTCGGCCTTTACAGAATCTGTTTTGGGACAGGCCTACAAAATCCGCAATTCCAGCGGGGTATTTATGGGTGGCCCGGCCTATTATATTGAGCATGGCTTGAAATGCAGGCCTTATGCCAAGCTTTTTGCTATTATTGCTGCCTTAGGCCCCGGTTTTTTGTTGCCAGGTGTACAGATAAATTCTCTGGTATTGGTTTTTGAGGAAGCCTTTGCGGTGGATAGGGTGATTGTAGGCTTTATTTGCTGTGCCTTTTTGGCCTTTATTATCTTTGGCAGTATTCGTCGTATTTCCAAGCTGGCAGAGTTTTTGACACCCTTTATGTGTCTGTTTTATATGGGGTTTGCTGCTTTTATCCTTGTTAGCCATTGGGAACAGATTCCAACCATGCTTTATATGATTGTTACCTCTGCTATTGGTCTGGATCCACTTTTTGCAGGTATTATTGGCTCTGCTGTATCCTGGGGTGTTAAGCGAGGCATATATTCCAATGAGGCTGGTATGGGCTGTGGTGCCATAGTGTCCTCTGCCGCGGAAACCTCTCATCCTGCCAAGCAGGGTTTGATACAGGCTTGCTCCATCTATGTAGATACCCTTTTGATTGGTACAGCTACTGCCTTGATTGTACTGCTGACTGGCACCTATAACGTATCTGATGGTCAGGGAGGCTTGTTGGTAAACAGCGTAGGCAATATTGAAGCCGGCATCAAATGGGCCCAGTATTCCCTGATAAATACCTTTGGTACTTGGAGTGGCAAGGCTTTGGCCATAATCATTGTTATGTTTGTTTTCACCAGCTTGACAGGCTATTGCTATCAGGCAGAAACCAATATCCGTTATTTGTTTAAGCGCAATAAAACAGCCTTGACAGCTGTACGGGTAGTGTTTGTGCTGGCCTCTTTCTTTGGCTGTTTGGTCAATGCAGATGCTATCTGGGCCTTGGGCGATATAGGTTATGGCCTTATGGGCTGGGCTAATATTATTGCTATTATTTTGCTGGCTCCTAAGGCTGTAGCTATTTTGCAGGACTACGAAAGTCAGAAGGCCCAGGGACAGGATCCTGTGTTTAATCCGGATAAATTTGGGATTCATGACTATACTGGGGCTTGGAAGAAATATCATAAATTTTGATAGAGCTATTGCCGGGAATAACCTATTTTTGCCCTAGGAAATTCTGTTTGGATTTTCATGATATTTAGTTGACTTAAAGCAGGGTTTAGGTGTTATAATATCCTCAGTGTATTATATTTATAAGGGGGAGTTTTCGTGGAAAAATCCAAGGTTTATTTTACAGATTTTCGTACTCAGGTTGGTACCAGCTGGACTGTGAAGCTGCAGCGTCTGTGTATTGCAGCTGGCATCAAGAATATTGATTTTGATAAAAAATTCGTAGCTATTAAGATGCATTTTGGTGAGCTGGGCAATCTGTCCTTTTTGCGGCCTAATTATGCCAAGGCTATTGCAGATTTGGTGAAGGAGCAGGGCGGGCTGCCATTCCTGACAGATTGTAATACCCTGTATCCAGGCAGCCGTAAGAATGCCTTGGAGCATATTGAATGTGCTAATATTAATGGATTTAACAGCATTTCTACTGGTTGCCAGATTATTATTGGCGATGGCTTGAAGGGTACTGATGATGTGGAGGTGCCTGTAAAGAATGGTGAGATTTGCAAGACAGCTAAAATTGGCCGGGCGGTAATGGATGCAGATGTATTTATCAGCTTGGCTCATTTCAAGGGCCATGAAGCTACTGGTTTTGGCGGTGCCATCAAGAATATTGGCATGGGTTGTGGCAGTCGTGCTGGCAAGATGGAACAGCATTCCTCCGGCAAGGTGGTCGTAAATCCGGACAAATGCCGTGGCTGTCAGAAATGTGCCAAGGAGTGCGGCTCTGATGCTATTACCTATGTGGACCACAAGGCGGTTATTGACCATGATGCCTGCAAGGGGTGCGGCCGCTGCATAGGTGCCTGCAATTTTGATGCTATCCGCAATGAGCAGTGGGATGCAGGAGATCTGTTGGATAAGAAGATGGCAGAATACGCTCAGGCTGTGGTTCAGGATAGACCATGCTTCTATATCAACATGATTATGGATATTTCACCAAATTGTGATTGTCATGGGGAGAATGATGCGGCCATTCTGCCAAATATCGGCATGACTGCTTCCTTTGATCCTGTTGCCTTGGATCAGGCTTGTGCCGACCTTTGTCAGCAGGCAGAGCCTATTCGGGATTCCCAGCTGGGAGACAATCTGGCTAAGCCAGACTGGCATTGCCATCATGACCATTGGTTGGACAGCAATCCTAATGTACATTGGAAGGAAACTCTGGAGCACGGCGAAAAAATCGGCATGGGCACCCGCCAGTACGAGCTAATTCGCTTGAAGTAAAAAATATAAATATGATTTATGTCAAAGCAGAAATTAGAATTATACAGGCGGATTCTTGAAAGTTTTGACGGATTTAGTCGAAAAAACTGGGAAGATACTTTTACTATTGAATTTACCCATGATACTACTGCAATCGAGGGTAATACCCTAACTCTCATAGATACAAAAATGATACTTGAAGATGGGGTTGTTCCTAAAGAAACTACCTTGTTGGAATTAGATCAAATAAGAGGACATGCAGAGGCTTGGCAATATGTAAAAGAAAACGTAAAAAATAATATTCCCCTTTCAGAAAATGTCATAAAAGATATTCATGAAAGAGTTTTGTTGACTAGAGGTGTAGGGGATACTTATCGGCTTGTCCCTGTATATATACGGGGGGCACAATACGTTCCTCCAAACTTTAAAAAGATTGGAGAACTAATGAAATGCTACATTCAAGATATGCATAAAAATGTGTTTTCTTCTGTACCGGAGTTGGCAGCATGGACTCATGCCGAGTTTGTAAAAATACATCCTTTTAGATGTGGAAATGGTCAAGTAGCACGTTTGTTGTTAAATTATCAGCTTATGCTAAATGATTATCCACCGATAAATATCAAGAAGGATAATGTTCGCGAATATTTTGATACGTTGGAAACCTATGCGTTAAAAAAAGATATAGGTCCTTTCGCGAAACTTGTTCAAGAAAATATTACAAAAAGTTTGGATAAATTCATTAATATGTACGAAGATTATTATAAGGAGCAATTTTGAGGCTGCTATAGGTAATATTATGGGAGCCAGAGCTGCAGCTGGAGGCTTTATGAAAAAAGGCTTCCTGGCCAACATAGGCAAGTCAGCTATGATTTATGGTATGCCATTGGGTAAGGGAATGGATAAAGCTTATTCCGGATGGCAACAGGCTCAAGCTGTTAAAGAACGGAAAATGGTAGATATCTTCAGGGCTACTCGTAAAGAGAATAAGGATGGCCATAATAAAGGATAATAGAACATAATAAAAAAGATGACCTCCAATTCGGAAGTCATCTTTTTAATGTTTTTACTTCTTCTTCGAGAATTTCACATCTCTTTTGAAGTTCATCATTTTGCATTAATATTTTGTCCATCTTATCAGATAGAACCGATATCTGGTCAATTGCGTAAAGAATATTACTGAAATTATCAAAATCCCAACTAGCTGTCCATATAGTACCACCTTTTATACTGTTGGTCTTTTCATTATAGATTGTACGCTTGATTTTACCAATTGGACTATCAGGGTGAAATTCCACCCATTCAGATTCTTTTGGTTTACTTGAAAACAATCCCATAATCTCACCCCTTTCTTTGTAAACAATTATAACATATATGTTTTTCTAAATGCAATATTTTTCTTTTTCTCCCAAGGACTTGCAATTAACAGCTCTGAAAGGTATAATAAACATAAAGAAGGTGCTGCCGATAGACGGTCAGCCCAGATTAGTCTTTATCAAAATGACCGACCTATTGGCTGTGGGGCGGTCATTTCTGTTTATGTATGTCTTTTCCGAATTGGTAGCCAAGACTTATACAAGCAATTATCAGAGCGAAAAGCCCGATAAACAAAGCTGCAACTTCAATCATCATACCTATACACCCTCCTATATGTATTCCGGCAAGCCGGTTTCTATATAATCGGAGGGTAACAGTCCCTCCGTAGAGGGCCAACCGCCTACCGCTATGGCAGCACCAAACTCATTATAGCATAATTATTTCGTAAAGTCTTGCAATTAATTCGATTGCAGGATATAATAAAAATAAGAGGAGCACCGATAGACGGTTGCCCAAAATGTAGATTGGTTTATAGGAAAGACCGCTTAAAGTTGGTAGCTGTGGCGGTCTATTCTTATGCCTTTAATGCAACAATGCAGACAGCTCGCCAGCGGTGATTTGCCTCAATCTGCTCTTAGGTGTGATTTGCCTAGGAGAATCATTATGGTAGTGGAAGCAGTGATGAATATTTGGTGCAGGAGTTGGAGAATGAGCAAAATATATAGAAAATAATGGCGATTGGCATTTGCAATAGAATATGGATTTTGTGTTTTAATTGTGCTATAATCAGTTTGTGTGTTCTAATCACGCAAGCTGATTTTTTTTGAGGAGGTTTGTCTATGCTGCCTAAGCTGAATAATGTAGAATTTAATGAAGACAAGGCTACGCCTTTTCATGTGGTAGCTCCTTTTGAGCCTATGGGGGATCAGCCGGAGGCTGTAGAAGCATTGGCGGCCGGTATTGAAAATGGTCAGGAGGCTCAGGTGCTGCTGGGAGCTACTGGTACAGGCAAAACCTTTACCATAGCCAAGCTTATTGAGAAGGTGCAGCGGCCCACCTTGGTGATTGCCCACAACAAGACTTTGGCAGCCCAGCTGGCCAGCGAGTTCAAAGCTTTTTTTCCAGATAATTATGTAGGCTATTTTGTCAGTTATTATGACTATTATCAGCCAGAGGCCTATATTGCCTCTACAGATACCTATATAGAGAAGGATGCGTCCATCAATGACGAAATAGATGAACTGCGACATTCCGCCACCTGCTCTCTTTTTGAGCGGCGGGATGTTATTATTGTGGCCAGTGTTTCCTGCATCTATGGTTTGGGTTCTCCAGAAAGCTATCACGAAATGGTTTTGTCCCTGCACAAGGGGCAGGAAACGGACAGAGATGCAATTCTCCGTCGGCTGGTGGCCATTCAATATGAGCGCAATGATTTGGTACTGGAGCGTGGCACCTTTCGGGTGAGAGGCGATGTTATCGAGGTATTCCCAGCTGGTTATAGCAATAAAGCAGTGCGGATAGAGCTTTTTGGGGATGAAGTAGATAGGATTCTGGAATTTGAGGTGCTTACCGGCAAGGTTATTGGTGAACGGCTTCATTCCATGATATTTCCAGCCTCCCATTATGTTACTAATCGGGAGGATTTGGAATATGCCATGTCCACCATTCGACAGGAAATGGAGGAACAGGTCAAATTCTTTAAATCAGAAAATAAATTGATTGAGGCCCAGCGTATTGAACAGCGAGTAAATTATGATTTGGAAATGATTCAGGAAATGGGCTACTGCTCAGGTATTGAGAATTATTCCCGGCATTTAACCCGCCGTAAAGCAGGAGATGCGCCTTATACCCTGCTGGATTATTTCCCAGAGGATTTTCTCATGGTCATGGATGAGTCCCATGTTACCTTGCCCCAGGCGCGGGCTATGTATGCAGGGGACAGGTCCCGGAAGGATTCGTTGGTGAATAATGGCTTTCGTCTCCCTTCGGCCTATGATAACCGCCCTTTGAAATTTGAGGAGTTTGAAAAGCGGATTAATCAGATTGTATATGTTTCTGCTACACCGGCTAAATATGAGCTAGGTCAAGCGCAGCAGGTGGTACAGCAGATTATTCGTCCTACGGGGCTTTTGGATCCAGAGATTGAAATCCGTCCTTTGGAGGGGCAGATGGATGATTTGCTGGGAGAAATTCATAAAAGAACAGCTAAAAATCAGCGGGTATTGGTAACTACCCTGACCAAGCGTATGGCAGAGAATCTTACAGATTACCTCAAGGAAATGGGTGTAAAGGTGCGGTATCTTCATTCAGATATTGCTACCATTGAAAGAGCCCAGATTATCAAGGAACTGCGATTGGGCAAATTTGATGTGCTGGTAGGTATAAACCTGCTTCGTGAGGGCTTGGATATGCCAGAGGTATCTTTGGTGGCTATTCTGGATGCGGATAAGGAGGGCTTTTTGCGCTCTGATACATCGCTGATTCAGACTATAGGCCGTGCTGCCCGCAATGCCGAGGGACAGGTTATTATGTATGCTGATGTGATTACGGATTCCATGCAGAGAGCCATAGATGAAACAGCTCGCCGTCGTCAGGTGCAGGAGGCCTATAATCAGGAGCATGGTATTGTGCCCAAAACCATTGTCAAGCCCATAAAGGATTTGATTGATTTGACCTTGGTGGCTGAGGAAAGCGGTGAATACAAGGTTGATATAGATGCCAAGGCCAAGGCTGTGGCCAAGAAGCTGCAGCGGCCGGACAAAAAGCTGACCAAGAAGGAAGGGGAGGCACTTTTGAAGGCTTTGACCAAGGAAATGCAGATGGCCTCCCGGGCTTTGGAGTTTGAGCGGGCTGCTCAGCTTAGGGATATGATTTTTGAGCTGCAGGATACTATGGGTATCAAAAGATAAATAGCAGGTATTTTACGGGTTAAAGCCATTATATGTGAAGATTTTGTCAATATTATGCTTAGGGTAAGGATATATGAGGTAGTTTATGGATAAGTATATTCGCATTCGTGGTGCAAGACAGCACAATTTGAAAAATATTAATTTGGATATTCCCAGGGATAAAATGGTAGTTATTACCGGTCTTAGCGGCTCCGGTAAATCCTCTTTGGCCTTTGATACCATCTATGCAGAGGGCCAGCGGCGGTATATGGAGTCCCTATCATCCTATGCTCGACAGTTCCTTGGGCAGATGGACAAGCCTGATGTGGACTATATAGAGGGCTTGTCTCCGGCTATTTCCATTGACCAGAAAACCACCAGCCGTAATCCTCGTTCTACCGTAGGCACAGTTACGGAAATCTATGACTATCTGCGTTTGCTTTTTGCCAGAGTGGGGCACCCTCATTGCCCCAAATGTGGCAAGCCTGTTAATCAGCAGTCCTTGGATCAGATGCTGGATCAGCTGTTAGCTTTGCCAGAACGCACCAAGCTGTTGATTATGGCTCAGGCGGTGCGGGGGAAAAAGGGCGAGCACAAAAAGCTGTTGGAGCATATTCGCAAGGAGGGCTATACCCGTCTGCGCATTGATGGAGAAATCCGGGATGCTGGTGAGGAAATTCAGCTGGAAAAAAATAAAAAGCATACCATTGAGGTGGTTATTGACCGGCTGATTATTCGGCCAGAGATACGGCCTCGTATGGCAGAATCTATGGAGGTCGCCTTGAAGATGGGGCAGGGTGTGGCCTATGTGCAGATTGTAGATGGAGAACAGCTTATGTTCAGCCAGAATTTTGCTTGTGAGGATTGTGGTATCAGTCTGCCAGAGATTACACCGAGAATGTTTTCCTTTAACAGCCCTTTTGGCGCTTGTCCTGTCTGCAGTGGATTGGGCAGTCAGATGGAGATGGACTTGGAGCTGGTGCTGCCAGATAAGGCTAAATCCTTGGCTGAGGGGGCCATTGCTCCTATGTCTACCAATGTTAAGGGATATTATATGCGCCAGATGGATGCTTTGGTGCAAAAATATGGTTGCACCTTGGATACTCCTTGGCAGGAGATGCCAGCTAAGCTGCAGCAAAAGCTCCTCTATGGCACTGGGGAGGAGATTTTGGAGTTTGGCTATGAGAATATGTTTGGTCAATACAAGATTCATCGCATTCCCTTGGAGGGGGTAATGAATATTCTCAACCGCCGCTACCGGGAATCTGAATCAGATACCATGCGGGAGGAATATGAAAATTATATGAGTGTCAATCTGTGTCCTGAGTGTCATGGGGCTAGATTGAAGCCAGAGGTGCTGGCTGTCACTATCGGAGGCAAAAATATTCAGCAGGTAACGGATATGCCTGTGGCTCAGTGTCAGGAATTTTTCCAGCAGGTGGAGTTTACAGATAGAGAGCTGACTATTGGTCGGCAGGTACTAAAGGAGATTAATGCCAGATTGGGATTTTTGGCGAAGGTTGGCTTGGAGTACCTTACCCTGTCAAGAGCTGCTGGTACTTTGTCTGGCGGTGAGGCTCAGCGTATCAGGTTAGCTACCCAGATTGGTTCTGGCTTGGTAGGGGTGCTGTATATTTTGGATGAGCCTAGTATTGGTTTGCACCAGCGGGATAATAACAAGCTGCTGGAAGCATTGAAAAATCTGCGGAATATGGGCAATACCCTGCTGGTGGTGGAGCATGATGAGGATACCATGCGGGTGGCAGATCATATTGTGGATATTGGGCCGGGAGCTGGTTCTCAGGGAGGCTATGTGGTGGCTCAGGGGACAGCTGAGGAGATTATGGCTGTGCCGGAGTCAGTAACAGGTCAGTATCTAAGTCACAAAAAATTTATTCCTGTGCCAGAGAAAAGACGGCAGGGAAATGGTAATTTTTTGGAGATTCTGGGGGCAGAGGAGAATAATCTGAAGAATGTGCATTTGAAACTGCCTTTGGGGGTATTTACGGTTATTACTGGTGTATCTGGTTCTGGTAAAAGTACCTTGATAAATGAAATTCTTTACAAGGCCGTGGCTTCCAAGCTTTATCGCATTAAGGGCAGACCGGGAAAGTTTAAAAAGCTGTTGGGGATGGAGAATGTGGATAAGGTTATTGATATTGACCAAAGCCCTATTGGTAGAACACCTCGTTCCAATCCTGCTACCTACACCGGTGTATTTGATTTGATTAGAACCTTGTTTAGTCAGTGCAGTGAGGCTAAGATGCGTGGCTATAAGCCTGGGCGGTTTAGCTTTAATATTAAGGGCGGTCGGTGTGAAACCTGCAAAGGTGATGGTATTATCAAGATAGAGATGCATTTCCTTTCAGATGTATATGTACCTTGTGAGGTTTGTGGCGGTGCCAGATACAATCAGGAAACCTTGGAGGTTAAATATAAGGGAAAATCTATTGCCGATGTGCTGAATATGACTATTGAGGAGGCCGTGGAGTTCTTTAAGAATGTGCCTCGTATTGCCAACAAGCTGCAGGTGTTGCAGGATGTTGGACTGGGTTATGTCAAGCTGGGGCAGTCTGCTACAACACTGT
>Ga0129313_1001560_pt1 | contig 14087 bp, 11 predicted proteins | sample O1105metagenome_FD_94436 | JGI IMG/M metagenome (GOLD analysis project Ga0129313, IMG submission 94436) | Orangutan group fecal microbial communities from fecal samples from Wisconsin, USA - O1105 metagenome | ecosystem: Host-associated > Mammals > Digestive system > Large intestine > Fecal... | reverse complement strand
TTTCCACTGTTCTCTGGTTGCCCTGTGGAATATATCACGATGAAACCAATGAGCATGTGGATAACATCTGCGCCTTTGTGGCACCGGGCGAGGTTGTGCTGGCGTGGACGGAGGATGAGAGCGATGTACAGTATGCCATGTCAAAGGTCTGCCTGGATTATTTGGAGAAGGCGGTGGATGCAAAAGGCAGGCGAATCAAGGTGCACAAGCTTCCGTTGCCGAAGCCGGTGACAATGACGGCAGAGGAATGTGACGGTTTGGATGCCTGCTGGGATGAGCCTACCCGTAACCCCGGAGAGCGTCTGGCGGCATCCTATGTGAATTTTTATATTTCCAACAAAAATATTGTCATGCCGGGCTTCGGTGACCCTGCCGATGAGAAGGCAAAGAGAATATTGCAGGATTTGTTCCCTGACAGAGAGGTCGTGCAGATTTATGCCCGGGATATTTTAATCGGAGGGGGAAATATCCATTGTATTACCCAGCAGATACCACGGAATCAAGGTACTCTGACGTTATAAAGGACATAAGGTAAGAGTATCCGGATTCCGGGAAAGAATGTGTCCGAGCCACATTCTTTCATGGCAGAAAAAGGAGTGTGAATAAATGAAAAATGTAACCGTAGCGGCGGTGCAGATGTACTGTAACCGTTCCAGAGAAGAGAATATTGAAGCGGCGGAGAAGGCAGTGAGAGAGGCGGCAGCAAAGGGAGCCCAAATTATCCTGTTGCCGGAATTGTTTGAGACCCGGTATTTTTGTCAGGAGAGAAATTACGATTTCTACAGTCTGGCGAGAACCGTGGAGGAGAACCCGGCGGTTAATCATTTTCGCAAGTTGGCAGAGGAATTAAGGGTGGTTCTGCCCATCAGCTTTTTTGAGCGGGAGGGCAACGTTACCTATAATTCCGTAGCAGTGGTTAACGCAGACGGCACTGTCCTCGGCGTATACCGGAAGACACATATTCCCGATGACCATTTCTATCAGGAAAAATTCTATTTTACCCCGGGAAATACAGGCTTTCGAGTGTGGGATACCGCGTACGGGAGAATCGGCGTGGGCATCTGCTGGGATCAGTGGTTTCCCGAGACGGCTAGGTGCATGGCGCTCATGGGTGCCCAGCTTTTGTTTTATCCTACGGCCATCGGTTCCGAGCCGATCATCGAGTGTGACAGTATGCCTCACTGGAGGCGGTGTATGCAGGGACATGCAGCTGCCAATGTGGTACCTGTGATTGCGGCAAACCGTATCGGAGAGGAGAAGGTGAGTCCCACAAAGGATAATAACAATCAGTCTTCTGCGCTTGTGTTCTACGGGTCATCTTTTATTACGGATGAGACAGGTGAGGTGTTGGAGGATGCCGGTAGGACAGAGGAGAAGGTGATTCTTTGTACCTTTGATTTGGATGCCATAGAAGAAATGCGGTTCAGTTGGGGATTGTTCCGGGACAGACGTCCGGAGATGTATGGAAAGCTGACAGAATAAAAAGACGGCAGTCCGCCATTTGGCTGACTGCCGTTTTACTTAATTTAAAGATTCCCTCCATTTGTGCTTTTTAAGCGAAGCCTTTCCTTCTCCATGATATATTTATCCAAGCCGGGCACCGGACCGGTAAGTTTGCAGCCGTACAGGACTTTTCCGTTATCCAATTCCTGTATTCTTGCAATAAGACCGTAGAGATGGAAGGAATAGACGGTGCCGTTTTCCTTCGGCTGATCGTTGAGTACGGTGTGGAGAAGCTGACCGCACTCTGCGGAAAAGTCGGCATCGCACACTACTGCGAAGCCGGTGTAGCTCACATCACGGATTATAGCGGTGCGTGCAGCGGAATTTAAGCCTCGCTGCACCGAACTGCCGATTCCTACATAACAGCGGAAATTTTCCCGCCGATTATAAATGACGCCTTCCGCAATCGTTGTAAAACAATAGCAAAATTCTCCGTTACTCTTTTTTAAGAGCTTCGAAGATACATTTTTAAACAAAAGAGGCTTTTCATCCTGAAAGCTTGCAAGGAGGTTCACGATGATATTTTTTCCACGAAAGGAGACAGGCTTCCCTTCTCTGATGACAGGGTCTGCAATAATCATATTTTTTCTGGGGTAGTTTTCCTGAACCTTGGATTCAAAGGTGAGGGAAGTCCCGTTCACATCGACTAACAGCGAAATATTCTGTTCGGGTTGTAAATCTCCTATTCGCATGTTCTTGTTCCTTTGTCACATTTTCCCCTACGGTACCAGTTTTGCGTTGGGGTAAATTCGTTCAATTCTCTCATCGTCAAAATGACTGTCAAGAAACTCATCCAGAGATGAGATTTCGGATTCGGCGGCCACAGCAGTCTCCGCGGTATGGCGCTCTGTGTATCTGGATAGTGCCAGAGCAGAAATAGCCATGTCTATCAGCATGAATATAATTAAGATATTCAGTAATACGGTTCCGAAACGTTTTGGCAGTTTTTCTATCCATCGGGACAGTCCGGGATATATTACCTTCAGCCAGACAACTGCGGCAATTCCCCAGAAGAAACAGTAAAGCAAATTGATACGTCCGCCCAGATTAAAGGCGAAGCCGCTGTAATCCCAGAATACGGTTCCGAAGACCAGCTCTGTGAATACACTGCATATGTATTCGTAGGCACCGCCCAGAAGAGTACCTGCCAAAAAAATGTAACGGTCGCTTTTATTGCGGTAACGGTATAAAAGCAGGGTCAGCAGAGAACAGCCCAGACCCCAGACAATACTGAAGGGACCGTACACTACACTGCTTCGGCTCATGAGTGTACCTGTGGTAATCAGACAGAAGATGGTTTCTGTGATATCTCCCAGAAAAGCACCGATAAGGAACAGAGATGCAAGCTTGTAAAAACTGCAGCCCTCGGCAAAAACAGTGCTTTCCTTCCGGGTATTTCTTTCCCGAATACTGTTTTCCAGATTCTCCCGGGTGATGGTGGGAAAGGATTTAATCATTCGCTTTTGTATGACTGCGGTCAGTCGATTTTCCAAAAGCCTTGAAGTGTGCTGCATCCCGTCAGATAAGCTGGAAAGCCGTTTTACCGTTATTTTCATTCCCTGTACAGCCATGGCTGAGGTAATAAAGTCTAAAAGAAAGAGAATAGCGGCAGCCCACAGGATGACAACAGCAACCGGATGGGGAAGCAGATTCAGGATACCACAAAAAAACCGATTGGTAAATAGTATGGTTACAACAGCGAGAGCACCCCAGAGCAGAGAGTACCGAAGGCAGACGTAACCGCCTATGTTATACCTGATTTTTGAGTAATCCCACAGCTTTTTGTGGAATATCTTTTCCATGAGCATGCCCGTGGAATACTCCAGGACAGTAGCCAGTACCATGCCTCCCAGAAAGAGAAAGAACAGGTTCCCGGCGAGCTCCGGGAGAAACAGGGCAAAGAGCACGGCGCCGAAGCCGTAGATGGGACAGATAGGGCTGTTTACAAAGCCCCGGTTTACAAATTGTCTGCGCCGTATGGATGCGTAGCATACCTCAATACACCATCCGATAAAGGAGTAGAGGAAAAAGAGCCAGACAAGGTCAGCTAATGAATAGGTCATTGGTGTATAATCCTTTCTTTTGTATGATGAAAGCGGTCAACGATTATAATGATAACAGGATGCCGGAAAACCGTTTCATACATGTCAACGGATCTTCATTTGGAAGACAGTATCGCTCATGGCAAGACGGATTCGGTAAAGATCATGGTCCCATGCGGTTTTTAGCCGGGCATCCGTGATAGGCAGTGTCTCTACGGTAAGCAGCCGGGCACCGCGGAAGGCGATTTCTGCTTCCCCTACAGATATCAAGCTGTCTTCTATCGTGGGTTTTTCATAGGTAATAAAGTTCAGAACAACATTTTTGCAATCCGTGGTATCTGTCAGCGTAATGCAGTTATCCTCTTTGTCGAAGGAAACTTTTCTGTAGTAAGAATTGTTTTTCTCCGGAAGAGGGTAAGCAGCGGACAGTTCCATGGAGATAGAGGCACTGTTCTCATCGAAGGAGGTGACAACATCCCGAGCCTTGTAGGCGGCACCCTCATGCTGATCCAGTCCGTCGATGGTGGGCAGATTGTGATAGCCGGACTGCATGGTCCAGATTTCATATCTCTGGGCGGAAAAGGTCTTTCCGGTGTAACTTTCCACGCCAATGTCCACCAGCAGCGGCTGACCGTTTTTATAGAGGGTCAGGCTTCCCGTATCGTTGTGATTGTGGTTGTCATCATTGTCTCCGGCTTTCACTGCCAGGCAAAAGCTGTCGTTCCGGGAGATGAAAAGTCCTATGCTTGGGTAGAAGATATCCCGATGAACTACGGGAGCGGTTATATCATAGTCCATGACCTCCCTGTAACAGAAGGCATTCAGCATTCGGTAATAAAGGCTCAGCCGATAGGTCTCCTCCTCGTAGATTTCATCCTGTGCCCTGCGGAAGTCCAACGCGGAAAACAGCATCAGAGACGGTTGAGAGGTATGCTTTCCAAAGAGAAACTCCCTCACTCCCGCCGGACCGACTACAGGGGAGCAGTCGGCAAAGTTGAAATAATACCTGCCTTCTACATGAACGTTTGCTATGTAAGAAGCAACATTTTTGATTTTTTCCCATTGATACAAATGCGTAAAGGAGCCGCCTGTCACCTGATTCATCAAGTCCATGGCAGCATCCAGACAAAGCCCTGCCCGGCGGAAATAATGTGCGCCCTCGTCACAGCAGCCGTCTTCGCCGTAATCCTTCAGGAAAAAGTCGCAGCTCTCCGCAGCCTTTGCCAGCACGGCTCTGCCGTATTTCCGGGAGCAGTCGGTGAGGAAGATGCTGAGCAGCACATTTTGGGTACACCAGGGGGTCCAGTTGCACATGGGCTCCTCTCCCCTGCCCATCCACCAGAAATGTTCGTGGAGGTAGGGGGTTACGATCCGATGCTGAAGCTCACTGAGAATCCGCTCGGAAATAAAGGGACTGACAGCATCCAGTTGTTCCTTGAGCAGATAGTAAATGCAGGCAAGCTGTGCACCTGTCTCACAGGCAAAGAGGTCCAGAACGGGGCGTGTGGCATCGGGAAGGATTTCCTGGGGTTTGTTCCGCTCATAAGAGTTGTGGGGTGGCAGCTGCCAACCGCTCTCCTCACAGAGGGCAAAGATACCGTTGATGATATCGTCCAGAAAGCGCCCCTTGTTTTCTACACATTCCGCCACAACGAGAGAATTCAGGCTGAATCGCCGGGCGAAGTAGACATTTTCATAGTTGACCCGGTTTCCCGTTCTTTGAAATGCCATAAAATCCGTGGCAAGGATAGGGGGGTAGGCATATCCCAGATATTCCTCCCCCTGTTTTATCAGTCTTTCCTTCAATTCTCCGGGCAGTCGTTCATAAGCCTTCCGCTCACGGGCGGAGGGAAAGGGATGAAAAGCGGTAAGTTCCCTGCCCGTCGCCAAAAAAGCATTTGCTGCTTCCTGAAAACGCATTTCCATAATAATCCTCCCATAATTGATATTTCTCTGATAAGCTGATAACCGGTGTTTATGTACCAGTTCAGCCTCTAATTTAATAAACAAGGCAGTATATGCCGTATAGCCATGTGAGACTGTCCTGAGCGTCGGCGCTTGGTGAGGTCCTTTCGAGCTTAGCGTCCGCTACTGCGAAGGTTCAAGCGAAAGCGTGTCGAACAGGGCTGTATGGCATATACTGCCGGAAAGGAATTGAGGCTGAACTGTTGCGTGTTTACCCGGTAAACTAGTGTTTCCCGTTGACATAGTCCGAGGGCGAAATTCCCTCCACTTTCTTAAAAACTTTGCTGAAGTAAAATGAGCTTTCAAAACCCAGCATGTCAGCCACCTCATACACCTTCAGGCTACCCTCGTCCAAAAGGCGTTTTGCCTCATGAATTTTACAGGTATTGATGAACTCGGAAAATCCCAGCTCATTGTATTTACCGAAGAGCTGACTCAGATAATTGGGACTGATGCCGAATACGGCAGCCACCTCATTCAGGGAAAGCCGCTCCGTCACATGTTCATTGATGTATTTCTTAACATTTGTCACAATGTGATTTTTGTAATCCTTGTGGTGATTCTCAAAAAGGTGGCACAGCTGCTGCTCAAAATAGCTGAGCCAGTTTACGATTTGCTCCACGTTTGTCTGCTTGTAGACAGAGCGGTAGCCGTCGGGATTGTCCCGGAAAAAATCGGACACTGTTTTCTCGCCGTCTTGCAGCAGGGAGATGGAGAGGAACAGGATATTACATGCTCCGTCCAATGCCTGTACAAAGTGATTTGGGTGAGCCAGAAAAAGCTCACAAATGGAATCCAACGTCTCCTTTAACAATTGTGCGTCATATTCTTCAAAGGCTTTTGTCAGATTCTCCTTAAACAGGCTGATGTTAAAGGAGGTATGGGAGGAGGTAAGCTGTAAACAATCCTCAAAACAGGTGACGGGACAGTCCGAAGCCGCCAGCTGGAAAGCCTGCCGTGAATACTGATAGGAATCACAGACGGCGAGAGGAGCGCTGACAGCGCTGCCGATGCCGCATCGGAAGGAAACATTGTAGTATTTATTCAGCGTTTCGCTGATATTGATCAGTATGTTTTTCAGCTCTGCAGCCCGAAATTCCGTCACTTTCTCCGCAACCTCATCGTAGCAGAAAATCAGTGCAAAGTGCCGGATATCCAGAGTGAAGGCATAGCAGAACCGATATTTGCCGGCCAGCTCCTTCAACATCTGCATGGAGGTGGAAAAAAGAGCCAGCTGTTTTTCCATGGGCAGGGAGTCCGCCTGTCTGCCGGACATTTCGCCGTAGCAGCACACATAACTCCGATAGTGGAAATCCAGATTCAGATCCCGGCTCTGAAGCAAAAACTGTTCCTCGGATTCAAAGAGATTGTTCAGGAGACGAATGAAAAATTTCTCGTAAAACGGATAGACAATATTCTCCTTATCCACAGGTCTGGTTTCAGCCCGGCTGATTTTCTCCATGACACGTCCTATTGCTTCCCGAAGCGTCTCGGGGGTCAGCTCCAACTTTACCAGATAATCTGTGACCTGATAGGTGATAGCCTCCTTTACCATGTGGAAATCCTCGTAACTGGTGAGAATGATAAAACAGGGTTTTTCGCTTCCGTATCGCTCACGGCAGAGGCGAATCAGCTCCAGCCCGCTCATGACAGGCATTTTGATATCTGTGATAACAATATCGGGAGACTGTTCCTCAATCAGCTTCAAGGCAACCTGACCATTCACCGCGGTACCGATAACTTCAATATTCAGTTCCGCCCAGTTCAGCATGGACTTGATTCCCACCTGAACCAGGGGCTCATCATCTACAATAAGTAATTTATACATATAAATCTGCTCCTGTCTCTATGTGCGTGCCGGAATATGTATGGACATGGTGGTATATTTTCCCTCCACGCTTTCCACTGTGATTCCGTATTCTTCTCCGAATTCATACTGCAAGCGCTTCTGTACATTGCTGACACCGATTTCTCGGAAGAAATCAGAGCTGCCTTCATCGCTGGTACACAAAATCTGTTCCGCCTTTTCCCGGGACATTCCCACACCATCGTCCGTCACATCTATGCGGAGAGTGGGAACGGCATCATCCTCCTGAGAGGGTTCATAGTAGAGATGTATGGTGATATGTCCGCTTCCCTTCGGTTCGATGCCGTGGAAGATGGCATTTTCTACCAGAGGCTGTAATGTAAATTTGATAATATGCAGTTCCCGGATGGATTCGTCATCAACCTGTATGTCCATGGTGATTGTACCGCCGTAGCGGTAGCTCTGAATCGTAAAGTAGTCCTGCAACAGAGAAAGTTCCTCTCCGATGGGCACCAACAGCTTTGTTCCCTTGGAAATGCTTTTCAACAGCTTTGCCAGAGCGGTGGTCATCTCGGAAATGCCCTCGGCTCCCTGTATGGTGGCCATCCACTTAATGGAGTTCAGAGTATTGTATATAAAATGAGGATTTATCTGGCTTTGCAGCATCTTGTATTCCAGGTCTTTTTTCTGCTTCTCGTCCTCCAGGCGTCGGTTCATCAGAAGATATACATTTTCGGACAAATCATTGATTCCCCTGCCGATATCTCCCAGCTCGTGATTCCATTCGATGGAGGTATCTCTGGCGAAATCTCCCGTGGATATCCGCTGCATCCTGTCGTTTATCTTTGTGACAGGTACGCTGATCATCCGGTTCAGCATGAACATCAGAAGCACGCCGATGCCCAGAATACTGATGATGACTCCACCTACAATGCACCAGAGGAGCAGCTGCTGATTGCGGAGCTCTGTATGGGAAATAATCTGGCTGATATAGCAGTCCGGCATTTCCAGAGGAGCTGTTACCACAATGCGGTGCGCTCCCTGGCTGTTTCGTATTTCGTGAATTCCGATACCGTCAATCATTGCCGTGGAACTTAAGTCCTTCATCGGTTCATAGAAGGCTTCAATTTCTATCAGCGTACCGTTCTCATAGATATAGTGATGTTCTCCCAGTGTGAGTAAAACGAGGCTGTCCTCCGCAGTGGCGTAGCGCTTCAGGGCATCCGTAAACAGATCGGAGGATATTTCGATAAACAGGAAACCGCCTTGTACGGAATTATATTTATAGGTGATGGGGCGAATCACGGGAAGCACGTTTTTACCGTTGCGGTAAAAGGGGTCCCGGATAAATCCTGTGGAAAAATTATAGTCATCACAGTTCAAAAGCTCGTTAAAGAAGGAAAGCTGTGGGACCTCGTCGGACAGATTGCGGGTGGAGGAGTAGGAGGCGCTGACAATCTGGAGAAAATGTGCGTTAGTGATGACAGCCAGTCTTGTCATATATCCTCCTGAGGGATTGTTGTTGAATTCCTCCGCGATTCTGTCGTAGGTTGCCACAGAGAGCACAGAGCCGGGATTGGGATTGTTTTCTATATAGGTAGCCACATCGCGGCTGGTTTGACAGAAGCGTACCATCTGATAGATATCACTCATGCTGCCGTTTATGGTGTCGGACAACAGCTGCAGGCTGGTTTCCGTTCCCTGAATCAGGCTGCGCTGCAGGTAATTCCGGAACAGATAGTAGCTGACGGAACTGATAATGGCGCACATCCCCAACAGGCATGACACGGTAATTACAAGTATTCTCTTTTGGATGCTCCCGGCGCGGTGTGTTTTTTTCATGTCGACTCCTTGTACCTAAAACCTACCTAAGTATAGCATATCATCGGTAAAAAAGGATAGAGTGGAGGAAGAATCTTAAAAATTTACATCTTCATTGTAAAAAATTGCATGTTTTGAAAGCTCTTTCAAAATCAGAAGATAAAAATGTGAATAAATTTTGAATAGAATATTAAATTTTTCCATGTAACAGGATTTAGATTTTTTATATACTTACAGTACAAGAAGCGCTTTCATAGGGGAGGCGTACAAAAAACAGGAGGATTACTATGAAAAAGAAATTACTTAGCGTTGTACTTGCTGCGGCAATGATGTCAACCCTGCTGACAGGTTGCGGTAACGACACATCAAATGGCAGCTCTGCAGATGCACCTGCCGGTGGGCAGCAAAGCTCTGAGACCACGGGAGGACAGACTTCCGCAGAGGAAGTAACCCTGAAGTGGGCAATCTGGGATCAGGAGACCACCCAGTACTGGGGTGATATCAAGAATGCGTATGAGGCTTCCCATCCCGGAGTAACCGTTGAGATGGTTGACCTTGGTTCTACCGATTACATGACTGTTCTGGCAACCGAACTTTCCGGCTCCGGCACTGATTTTGACGTAGTTACCATCAAGGATGTTCCCGGATACGCAACTCTGGTTCAGAAGAATGCCATCCTTGCACTGGATGACTATATTGCAGCTGACGGCGTTGACCTTTCTCAGTATGCCGGTGCAACCGACCAGGTAACTGTTGACGGCAAGCTGTATGAACTGCCTTTCAGAAACGATTTCTGGGTTATCTTCTACAACAAGGATTTGTTTGATGCAAAGGGCGTTGCTTATCCTACCAATGATATGACTTTCGCGGAGTATGATGCACTGGCAAGACAGATGACAGACACTACTTTCGGCTCACAGGTATATGGCGCTCATTATCATACCTGGAGAAGTGCGGTTCAGCTGTTCGGCGTTTTGGACGGTGAACACACCATTCTGGACGGAGAATATTCCTTCTTCAAGCCTTATTATGAAATGGTTTTGAATCAGGAAGCAGACGGAGTTGCAAGAAAGTACAGCGATTTGAAGACGGAAGGTCTGCACTATTCCGCAGCTTTCTCAGGTGGAGATGTAGCTATGCTGAACATGGGTTCCTGGTTTATCGCAACCATGATTTCCAACTTAAACAGCGGCGAGTACGATTCCAGCCTTTGCGGCAACTGGGGTATTGTAAAATATCCTCATGCCGAGGGTGTTGAAGCAGGTTCCACTCTGGGTACCATCACCGGTCTGGCAGTTACCACCGCTACCGATACTCCCGATGCAGCATGGGATTTTGTAAAGTGGGTAAGCGGCTCCGAAGGTGCGGCAGTAATGGCTTCCTCCGGTAACTTCCCTGCCATTATGACGGATGAAGTGAAGGATATGATAGCAGGTCTGGACGGATTCCCTACCGATGCTGAGAGTAAGGAAGCATTGACAGTTTCCAACCTTTATCTGGAAGTTCCTTATGCACCCAACGTATCCGAAATCAACTCTGTGCTTGATTCCTATCACGGCTCTATTATGACCGGAGAGATAAGCATTGATGAGGGTATTGAGAAAATGAACAGTGAGGTTCAGAAAATTTTGAACCAGTAAGCGTACAATTTTTCAGAAACAAAATAGGGGTCGCCGGGTGCGGCCCCTTTCTTTTGAAAAATCTTCTTTGGAAAGGAGAGTAATCATATGCCGAAGATGGATGCGGCTCAGAAGGAAGCCAGGATTGACAGCCTTCAAGGCGAGCTGACACAGCTGATTGAGGCTGTGAGAACGGAAGCCGACGAAAAAAAGAAACGCAGGATGATTACAAAAATCGGAAGCCTGCATCGGCAAATTGATAAAATCAGAGCGAACAGAATTTTAAGCCGGGAGACTAAGAGAGACCTGGTGGCCTATTCCTTTATTGCACCGAACTTTATCGGATTTTGTGTATTTACTCTGATTCCCATTGTGTTTGCCTTCTGCCTTGCCTTTTTGCAATGGGATGGCAGTAACCCCATTGAGTGGGTGGGAATCAAAAATTTTACAAGACTTACGGATGATATTTTCTTTCAGGCTGCCCTAAAGAATACCATCATTTACTGTGTGGGTACCGTACCCCTAACCATGATAGCTTCCCTGGCGCTTGCTATCGTCTTAAATCAGAAAGTAAAAGGACGTGGTATTTTCAGGACCCTTGCCTTTTTCCCATATGTGGCATCCCTTGTGGCAATCACATCCGTTTGGAAGATGTTGTTTCATCCCTCCAAGGGACCTATCAATAATGTGCTGTATAATGTGTTCGGGGTAGCGCAGGAGAATCTGCCCCAGTGGTTTACCGGCGGCCTGGTGCTGTTATCCATGATATTGTTCAGCGTATGGAAATACATGGGTTATTACATGGTTATCTATCTGGCAGGTCTCCAGGGAATCTCTTCGGAACTGTACGAGGCGGCGAGCCTGGACGGTGCCGGTACATGGGCAAAATTCCGCTATGTGACCTGGCCTCAGCTTTCCTCCACCACCTTCTTTGTGGTAGTGATGCTGACCATCAACTGCTTTAAGGTGTATGATATAGCTGTAATGCTGGCGGGCGGAGGAAGCGGAGAACTGACTACCTCCTCAACGGTTCTGGTTTATTACATATATCAGAAGGCATTCATTGACTGGGATTTGGGATACTCCAGCGCGGTGGCAATGGTGCTGTTCCTGATGGTTCTTGTTGTGACAATTATTCAGTTCAGAGGACAGGCAAAGAAGGAGCGGGCGTAAATATGGCAACTTTATCACTGAAGGTTATCGATAAGTATGACAATACCGTCTGCGTCAGTAACGGAGAGGACTTTGTGGATTTGGTGTGCATGCACACCTACCAGGAGGGAGACAGGATTGAACTGACTGTTTCCGAGAAGGACTGTTACCTAAACTGGCAGGTGGATGACGCCCTGGGAGCCGCTTTTGTGTATGTCACCGAGAAGACTGTGTCCTATACCATCCCTTTCGGAGAGAAGCGAATCAGCTGTTCTCCCAAGGTGTTTTACGGTGACAGGCATTACATTTACGCGGAGATGGCAAGGCAGGACGAGATAAGCTGTTACCGGAATCTGGCGTTGAATCCCGCCGACCAGCACTGTGATGTGCCCTGCTACCCTCATGCGACGGCGAACGTGGAGACAAGAGGGGAGGCGGTGTTTGCGGCGAAGAATGCCATAGACGGGGTACGCGCAAATCTTTCCCACGGGCAGTGGCCCTATCAGTCCTGGGGTATCAACAGGCAGGATGATGCTGCGATGAAGGTGGATTTCGGGCGGAAGGTAAGGACAGACAAGGTGGTTCTTTACACCCGGTCCGATTTTCCCCATGACAACTGGTGGAAGCAGGTGACTTTAAACTTTTCCGACGGCAGCAGCCTTGATTTTGCGCTGGAGAAGTCCGTGCGGGGTCATGTGCTGACCTTCCCGGAGAAAGAGATAACCTGGATAGAGCTGGGTAACCTGATAAAGGCGGATGACCCTTCTCCCTTTCCGGCTTTGAGCCAGATTGAGGTGTATGGGACAAACGTGTTACAGAATGGAGGCATTATATGAAATCGGCACACAAAAAGGCCGTTCTAGGCAAAGTAATCGTATATGTTATTTTGATTTTGATTGCTCTGATAATGATTATACCTTTCCTTTGGATGCTCTCTGCTTCCATCAAGAGCGACAGGGAGGTTTTCCAGATGAATCCCTTTGTCTGGATTCCGGAGAATCCCAAGTGGAGTAATTATAAGGATATTTGGACCAAAATTCCCTTTGCGAAATTTGTGTGTAATACAGTGTTCCTGACACTGGTTGTCACATTCCTGCAGCTGCTGACCAGCAGCTTTGCCGCTTACTCTTTCGCAAAGCTGAATTTCCGTTATAAGAAAGGGCTGTTTCTGGCCTACATAGCAACTATTGCCATGCCTTGGCAGGTGTACATGGTTCCCCAGTTTATCATGATGCGAAGAATGGGACTGAACGACAAGCTGACTGCCATTATCTGTCTCCAGGCATTTTCCGCTTTCGGAGTGTTCATGATGAAACAGTTCTACGAGGGAATTCCCGATGATTTGTGTGAGGCGGCGAGAATTGACGGCATGAGTGAGTATAAAATATATGCCAGTGTCATGCTGCCGCTGTCTAAGCCGGCACTGTCCACGTTGACAATCTTTACCTTTGTAGCTACCTGGAATGACTACCTTGGACCTCTGATTTACCTGAAATCCCAGGAGAAAAAGACCATTCAGCTGGGACTGAAGATGTTTATCAGCCAATATTCTTCCGATTACGGTTTGATTATGGCAGGTTCTGTGTTATCATTGATACCGGTACTGGCGGTGTTCCTGATTCTACAGAAGTACTTCGTGGAGGGAGTCGCTTCCACGGGACTGAAAGGGTAAGTGTGGGCGGTCTGTGTGAATTAGGAATGAATATGTGAAAAATAGGAGAAGACAGAGATGGGTGTTACATTTGAGGGTTATCCCGAAATCAGCGGAGAAGAAATAAATCAGGCGCTGGACTTCTGCAACAGGCAGATTTTACATGTACTGCCGGATTTTACGGACAAATTCCAGCAGGCGTACAGTGAGAACGGTTTTTATCCTCCTATTGCCAACACAGACTGGACTACCGGCTTCTGGACCGGAGAAATCTGGCTGGCGTATGAGTATTCGGGGGACGGGCGGTTGAGGAAAGCGGGAGAGATACAGGTTCATGACTTTCTGGAGAGAATCGATAAAAAGATTTCCGTAGACCATCACGACATGGGATTTCTCTATTCTCCCTCCTGTGTTGCAGCCTACAAACTGATTGGAAGCAAAGAAGGGCGGGAAGCTGCCATCAAGGCCGCTGACCAGCTGATTACCAGATATCACCCTGTGGGTGAATTCATTCAGGCCTGGGGGCC
>Ga0129313_1001556_pt1 | contig 14103 bp, 12 predicted proteins | sample O1105metagenome_FD_94436 | JGI IMG/M metagenome (GOLD analysis project Ga0129313, IMG submission 94436) | Orangutan group fecal microbial communities from fecal samples from Wisconsin, USA - O1105 metagenome | ecosystem: Host-associated > Mammals > Digestive system > Large intestine > Fecal... | reverse complement strand
AGGCAAAGCGGTTTCAGGTGCAGGCAGGAAAAAATGTCTATATTGGAAAGCATTGCGCTCTAAAAGGAAAAAGCAATATTGTCTTAGATGATGGTGTGACAGTACGCCCCTATGCCCAAATTTGGTCGGGGGGGGGTACGGTAAGAATCGGAAGCGGTTCCGAAATTGGTGAGCGATGCCGGATCTCCATTGCCAACTCTCTGGAAATTGGAGAAAAGGTTCTTCTATCGCCAAATGTGTATATAACCGATTGTGATCATGAGTATCGCAATGTAGATATTCCTGTGATAGATCAGGGAGTTGTACAAAAGGGTCAGAAGGTTTCCATTGGAGAGGGCTCTTACATTGGAATTAATGCGGTAATTGTAGGTAATGTGAAGATAGGTAAACACTGTGTGATTGGAGCCAATTCAGTAGTTACTAAAGATGTCCCGGACTATTGCGTGGCAGTTGGGAGCCCAGCGAGAGTGATAAAAAACATGAAGAACTAATATAGCGAGGATTATATTGATGGAAGCAGGCTTGGTGAGCGTTGTATTGCCAATATACAATGTTGAGAAATATCTCAATCGATGCATTGAGAGTGTTGTAAGACAAACATATAAAAAAATTGAAATTATTCTTGTGGATGACGGCTCTCCGGATGGCTGTCCCCAAAAGTGCGATGATTGGGCAAAGAGGGATGGGCGGATAAAGGTTGTTCATAAGAAAAACGCAGGATTGGGATATGCTCGTAATACAGGAATAGATAATGCCTCCGGAGAATATATATGTTTTTTTGATAGCGATGATTATATTGCAGATGATACGATAGAAAAGGCGTATGAAGCTGTCAAAAAGGAAAATGCGGATATTGGTATATTTGGCTTTTCAACAGTAGATAAAAATGGCAATGTAACAAATGTGATTGCTCCGAAGACTAAATGCCAAAAATATGTTGGTGAAAATGTTTTGACAACATTTCTTCCGGACTTAATAAGTTGGAATCCTGATAATGGGGTGGCAACAGATTTACGAATGAGTGCTTGGACAGCTTTATATTCAATGGAATTGATTCAGAGAAATTCTTGGCGATTTGTTTCAGAAAGAGAGATAATTTCTGAGGACGTATATTCGCTGCTTGATCTGTACCGTGATGTTAAGACTGTTGTGGTTATTCCAGAAGCATTTTATTTTTACTGTGAAAACGAGACATCATTAACACATTCTTATAAGAAAGACCGATATAATCGGATAAAGCATTTTTATGAGGCATGCATAGATAAATGTGATCAACTAGAGTACAGCAAAGAAGTTAAAAGAAGAATGGCGTACCCATTTACGGCAAATTCAATAGCTGCAATGAAGATGATTGCAGGTTCGGATCTGTCGGATGGTGAAAAGAAAAAGATGATAGGTAGCATAGTTTATGATGAAACTATGCAACATGTGGTTTATCAGATGAATTTAAAGCGAGAATCGTTTACACGAAAGATTCTTTTTTTGTCAATTAAATATAAAATGACGGGCCTTTGCTATTGCTTGATAAAAGCGAAGGCGTGAGGATAAATAGAGATGTTTAAGGAATGGGTAAAGAAAATCCTACTGGGGAAAAGGTACTCTTCAGAATCGTATATAAGCTATCTTCGCAGTATTGGTGTGAAAATAGGTGAGGACTGCGTAATATATGTGCCTTCTAAGACATTAATTGATGAGCAGTACCCGTGGATGATAACGATTGGAGATCATGTGCGAATTACTGAAGGCGTGAAAATATTAACCCATGATTATTCATGGATGGTAATAAAAAATGTTGATGGCCCGATATTAGGAGCAAGTGGAAAAGTGGAAATTGGAAATAATGTATTTATCGGGATGAATACAGTAATATGTCGTAATGTTAATATCGGTGATAATGTAGTTATAGGTGCAGGTAGTGTTGTAACACGAGACTGCGACTCAAATGGGGTTTATGCGGGGGTGCCTGCAAAAAGAATAATGAGTTTGTCTGAATACGAAGACAAAAGAAATAAATGCCAGTTGGAAGAAGCAGTTAGTCTGGCACGAGAGTATTATAAAAGATTTGGGAAAAAACCGGAGAAAGAAGTATTCGACGAATATTTTGCGCTATTCGAAACAAGAAATAGTGCGGATAATAATGAGGTTTTTAAAAGGAAAATTCAATTGGGTGGAAGTAAAGAAACTACAATGGAATTTCTGAGCAAGAGTAAGCCTGTTTTTAAAGACTATACAGCATTTACGGAATACTGTTTTAAAGAGTAAGGAAAAGTATAAATGAGAATATGTGTTTTATCAATGCAACGAGTTCCGAATTTCGGCTCAGTGCTACAAAGCTACGCTTTAAAAAAAGTACTTAATAATATGGGACACGAAGTCAGCTTTCTTGATATTCAATATAACAAGGAAGATGATGACTTGATGCAAAATTACAGAAGGAACTTTAACTCTGAATGCCAAAAAGGGGGGATTTTGTCAAAGTTACGAAAAATAGATCGATATGCAATTAATAGGCTTGTGATAAAACGAAAGAGCAATAAACAAGATAAAGTATTTGGAGATTTCGTTGTTAAAACACTTGGAATTGCAGACCCCAAAGAAAAATATGACCTGTGTATTATTGGTAGCGATGAGGTTTTTAACTGTACCGCTGATACTGCATGGGGCTTTACAACACAGTTGTTTGGTAATGTTAAGCAAGCGAATCATGTTGTGACTTATGCAGCATCGTGTGGTGCGACGAGAATTGAGGACTTACCGGAAAATGTAGTGAAGCGAATTAAGACTGCGCTTTCTAATATTTCGGCTTTTTCGGTTAGAGATGATAATACGGAAAGATTTATAGAAGCAGTAACAGGGAAAAAGGCAGAGCGACATTTTGACCCAGTAGTTATAGGAGATTTTAACACAGAGATAGAGAGCGTGAGTATTTCTGAGAAAGTGCCAAAACGATATTGTATAGTATATTCTTATTATAATAGGATTAACAAAATGGAGGAAATAAAGCAAATTGAACAGTTTTGCAGAATACACTCTTTAGAAATTGTTTCGCTTGGGGCACCGCAGATGTGGATAAAAAATCATTTGATTTTAACTCCGTTTGAAGCGCTTGCAGCGTTTAGAAACGCAGAATTTGTTGTAACCGATACATTTCATGGAACCATTTTTTCTGCTAAATATGCAAAACGATTTGTTACTATTTCTAGACCGAGTAATTATAACAAGATGAAATCCTTAATAGAAGACTTGGAAATAGAACAACACTATGCAAATGACTTTTCATCTTTAGAAGAAATTTACCAAATTGAAAATGATAAAAGTCGAATTAATGCTTTAACAATACAGGGGAGAGAACGCACGGTTGAGTATTTAAAGCGTATTATTGCTCAACTGTAGTAACTTTTCCTTATATAGAGGGTAGGAAGGAAAATGCAAGAAAAAACTAGTATGGATACAGTATGCAAACAAGATTTGTGCAATGGGTGCATGGCGTGCATAAATGTATGTAATAAAGGCGCTATTTCTATTAAGGATACTCTTGATGCATACAATGCGGTGATTGATGAAAAAAAATGCGTGCATTGTAATAGATGCATCCATATTTGTCCGCGAAATTCAACATTGGACTTCAAAAAACCACAATTATGGTTACAAGGATGGGCAAAAGAAAAAAACGTAAGAGAGAAGAGCTCTTCAGGTGGTTATGCAACGGCAATAATGAGTGCATTTGCTGAAAGAGATAATTGCTATGTCGTCAGTTGTGTTTTTTCTGGAGGAAAATTTGTATTTGATGTTGCAGAGTCAAGCAAAGAGTGTGGTCGGTTTGCAGGTTCAAAGTATATTAAAAGTAATCCTGTGGATGCATTTAAGCTCGTAAAAAAGCTTTTAAATGAAAATAAGAAAGTTCTGTTCTTGGGATTACCCTGTCAAGTCGCTGGAATTAAAAACTATGTGGGAAAAAATCTTGAGGAAAACTTGTATACGATAGATTTAATATGTCATGGGACCCCTTCTCCAGAGCTGCTGAAACAATATTTAAGAGAAAGTTATAAAAAGGAGCTACAAAACTTCCAAAATATTACATTTCGGAAGAAAAATAATTTTGACCTACACGAACAGGGAGTAAGGCTAACGCCGCCATCGATACAAGACAGATATACGATAGCATTTCTAGATAGTTTGGACTATACAAAAAATTGCTATAGTTGTGAATATGCCAGAACAGAACGTATATCAGATTTAAGTTTGGGCGATTCATGGGCAACTCAACTGCCACAGGATGAAGTACAAAAGGGCATTTCGTTAGCTTTATGCCAGACAAACAAAGGAAGATATTTGCTTGATATAGCAGATATAATGCAGTTTCCGGTTGATATTGAAGCTTCAATTTTAGCAAATAAACAGTTGCAAAGGCCATCTGTTTTACCAAAGCAAAGAGCTAAGTTTTTTAAACGGCTGAAGAAGTCATTGAGTTTTTCGGATTCTGTTTTACTTGCTTATCCCCAAAAATGTTTGAAGCAAGATATAAAATCTACATTACATCGGTTTGGATTATTGGGGGGGCAGAAAGACAGGTGACTAATATGTACACTATTACTTACTATGAGAAGGATGATGTGTAAAGGTATGCAAACTAGATTAACAATCAGTGTTTATTCAATAATTGGAATATTGCTCTATATAATAACTTTCTTTAGTACGAAGTATTTTAACTACAACGCGCTTCGTTATTTGTTGATCGTGTTGGTTGCAATTATGCTAGTAGCAAAAGCACCTAAAAGTGTTTTCGTGGATAACCTTAGGCTAAATGCTTTAGTGATACTATTTCTGGCAGCAACTTTATGGAGTTCATTTTCATCAAACTATGGAACAGATCGAAATCTTCGACTGGCAAGCATTGTATTTTGTGTGGTTTTTGCAGAATTAGTGATGTTTTTAGAAATCATGGCCCAAAAAAATATGACGCTTTTTTGCTTAAAAACATGGTATAGGTGTGCTATAGTAATTTCTTTATTGACAGATATTCTGGCGCTTACGCAAGGATCGATAGATGGCAACTATTTTGTGGGTACAAAATTTGCGGTAGTCTATCAGCATTTATTTTTACTGACGCTTTTCATGATGGTTAATTCTTCTTCACTCATGAAGAAGAATAGCTTAAACAACTATCGTGTGAGATTTACATTTTATGCACTTTTGATACTAACTATTATTTTATCGTTGTATGTTGATTGCATGACTGGTGTGATAGGAACGGCCTTGTTTTTTGTATTTAGTCTACTTGTCAGATATAACTCCAAGATGATGGCAAGTGGTGGCATGTTTATTGGAGCCATCCTAGCAAGTTTCGCATTTATGTGGGTTGTTCCAAGCATTTTGTTAAATGAAAATGTTGCTTCCTTTATCACTAACAAGCTTAATAGAAGTCTTTCTCTTACGGGTCGTACCCTGATTTTTGAGCGCATTCCTCAAATTATGCAAGGAAAATGGCTGCTTGGATTTGGGTATGGAAGTAGCTATGAAATATGTCGAAGGTATATTGGATTCGCAGATACACAAAATGCTCTTATGGAGTGGATTATGCAAATTGGCGTATTAGGGTCAGTCCTGTTTTGTTTAATGCTATGCTATTGTATTACTAGATTAAATAAAAATATTATGATTTACACCGAATGGGTTTGGCCATTAGCATTTGTGTATACATATGTGGCATTGGGAACAATAGAGATTACATACAGCTATCAATTTATTGGTGCATTATTGATTCTTTATGCACTGAGCAAGGATAAAGAGTCATTTGAAATGGAAATGAACTGATAAGCTGTAATCATTAAAATAAGTGAAAATATTATTTAGGTAAGGAGGTTCACTTTGGAAGATAATAAAATAAGGAATTCAGCAATTTCCAATTTGGCGTGGCGCTTTGCTGAGAGATGTGGTGCTCAAGGAGTTGCGTTTATTGTATCTATTGTACTTGCTAGAATTCTTTCCCCTGATACATATGGAACGATTGCTCTGATAACAGTTTTTACTAATATTCTGAATGTCTTTATTGATAGTGGATTGGGCAATGCTCTTATCCAAAAAAAATCAGCTGATGATGTAGACTTCTCGACGGTGTTTTTCTTTAATATACTAATGTGTTGCATGCTATACGGAGGTCTGTTTCTGGCTGCCCCTGTAATTGCAGGATTTTATAATGACGCCTCCTTGACTCCGGTAATTCGTGTGTTGGGAATTACACTTATTATTTCTGGAATTAAAAATGTTCAGCAGGCATATGTTTCGAGAACGCTACAGTTTAGAAAATTCTTTTTTGCAACACTTGGGGGAACTATCGGTGCAGCTGTTCTTGGAATTATTGTCGCTTTAAACGGCGGCGGAGTATGGGCCCTGGTAGTTCAGCAAATTTTCAATGCCACGGTCGATACAGTTATTTTATGGTTTACGGTATCCTGGAAACCTCGCTTGATTTTTTCAATCGAGAGGTTAAAAGGCTTATTTTCTTATGGATGGAAATTGCTTGTTTCATCGCTGTTAGACACAGTATATAACAATTTGGAACAGCTGATTATTGGAAAAGTATATTCTAATGCAGATTTGGCCTACTATAATAGAGGACGCCAGTTTCCTAACTTTATGGTTGCGAATATTAACAATTCTATAGATAGTGTGCTTTTACCGGTAATGTCACGTGCCCAAGATGATAAATCACATATAAAGGCTATGACTAGAAGATCTATAAAGACAAGCACTTATGTTATGGCTCCAATGATGATGGGATTGGCATTTTGTGCAGAACCGATAATCAGATTAGTGCTTACTGATAAATGGCTTCCGTGTGTGCCATTTATGAGAATTTTTTGTTGCACATTTATGTTTTATCCTATTCATACTGCAAATTTAAATGCAATAAAGGCTATGGGAAGGAGTGACTTGTTCCTTAAACTGGAAATTGCAAAAAAAGTAGTTGGTCTTGTTCTATTATTTTCGACAATGTGGTTTGGAGTTATGGTAATGGCATATGGCTTGCTTGTAAATAGCGTACTGTGCCAGATTATAAATTCGTGGCCGAATAAAAAACTGCTAAATTATGGCTATTGGGAACAGCTAAAGGATATTTTGCCGGGAATACTGGTGGCATTCTTAATGGGATTATGCGTCAATATGATTAATTTCTTTAATTTTGCAGATATTGTTACGCTAATGATTCAAATTCCGCTTGGTGTATCCATCTTTATTGGAGCGTCTGCAATTTTCCACCTTGAGTCTTTTGAATATCTTAAAGGTATAGTTATTTCTATAAAAAATAAAAAACATGCATGAAATTTCGATAGGAGGGATCTTGGAATATGGAAGATATTAAGGTAAGCGTTATTTGTATTACATATAATCAGGCAGAATATATAAAGGACGCCATAAATAGTTTTTTGATGCAGAAAACAAATTTTAGTTATGAAATCATTATCCATGATGATGCATCTACAGATGGAACTATAGAAGTCTTAAAGTATTATGAGAAAAAGTATCCTGGCAAGGTAAGAATCGTATATGAAGAAGAAAATCAATATTCAAAGGGGGTGAATATTTCAGATGTTCTGTTTAAGATAGCAAAGGGTAAATATTTTGCATTTTGCGAAGGAGATGATTTCTGGACGGATCAGTATAAGCTGCAAAAGCAATTTGATTACATGGAACAACATAATGACTGTATGGCGTATATTCATAGTGGATGGAAAATTAAAAAAGATAAAAGTGTTATTTACAATTCGCATCCAATATCAAATGTATGCACAAAATACTATATGGAGGACGCTATAAAGGGATTGGGTATAAAGGCTTATACTAACTCCTTTTTCATGAGAGCAGCAGTATTTGAAAGCCGACCGGAATTTTTAGCATATGCGCCAACAAGAGACTATGTGATGATGGTTGAATGTGCATTACATGGATATATTTATTACTCACCAGAAAAGATGTCTGCGCAGCGGGTTACGGCGAATAGTTCATTAAGCCAGCTATGGGGTGAAAATCCTTCGTTAAGAAAAGAATACATCGACAGACAAATGGTTTTGCTAGATAAAATAAATGAGGAAACAGAATTTGAGTACTCGGAGGTTATTGAGAAAGAAAAAACGAATCAGATGTTTTCGAATATCCTCGCAAGGAAAGATAAAGCTGAATTATCAAAAGAGCCTTATAAAACAATGCTCAAGCAAATGACGTTAAAAAGAAAACTACAAACATTTCATCCAATTGTTTTTAGCTTATTATCAAAAGGATCTAGGATAATTAGAAACGAGAAGAAGAATTTTGTAAATAAGGTCCATTACGAAGAATTTTAAATGAACGGAGGGAAAAATACAATATGAAAACAGCATTGATTACGTCTACAGGATCTGTAGCTGCAGATATTACGCTCAAAAGTCTCAAGCGCATGGGATTTCGGGTTATTGGCTGCAATATTTATCCTAAGGAATGGATTGTAGAATCCTGTGAAATGGACGATTTTTATCAAGCACCACCAGTATCTGATCAGGAAAATTATCTTGCATTTATGAAAGATCTCTGCGTTAAGGAGAAAGTTGAGTATTTGCTCCCTATGATTGATTATGAAATTGATCTTTTGAATTGCAATCGTGAATGGTTTGAGGAACAAGGTGTGACACTTTGTATGTCTCCGAAAGAATCATTGGATATTATTCGTAATAAAAAGACACTTGCAGAGTTTATTGAAATCAACTGCCCCGATACGTTATCTATCCCAACAAAAAAGATGGCCGATATTGAAGATCTCGAATGGTCCTTCCCCATTGTATGTAAGCCCTATAATGGACGTAGCAGTCAGGGACTTAGATATATTTATACTAATGCAGAATGGGAAAAAGCTAAAAAGGAAGTAGAACAAGAGAGTTATATTGTGCAGCCGTACATTAGTGGACCTCGAATTGTGGTCGAAATTGTGCGGCAGGATACACCTAATAAAGTGATAGCAATGACAAGAAGGGAATTAATATCAACCCCTCATGGTTGTTCGTTAACGGTGCTTACCTATCAGGATAAAAAACTCGAAAAAGCTGCAAGTAATTTAGCCAATGCGCTGGGAGTAATTGGCGATGTAAATTTCGAGTACATTCTTGATGGCGATGGTTCATATCATTTTATAGAATGTAATCCGAGATTTTCGGCTGGTTGCGAGTTTTCCTGCATGAGTGGATATGATTGTATCGAAAATCATATAAAGTGTTTTATGGGACAAGAAATTGAAGATTATCATTTTAAGCATAATATGATAATTGCGCGAAAATATGAAGAATATGTAACGGCGACAAATATTGATGTCCCATACGGAAAAACGTGCAATTAAGGTATATGTAGAAAGGAAATACTATGAAAAATATTTTAGTTACCCGCTCATCTATGCCCAGTTTAGATGAATATGTGGAAGAAATTCGTCCGATTTGGGATAGCCATTGGCTGACTAACATGGGCGAAAAGCATAAGAAACTTCAGGCAGAACTGGAGAAGTATTTGGGAATACCTCATGTGGCTCTTTACACAAATGGTCATCTGGCCTTGGAAAATGTTATTGCCGCATTGAACCTGCCTAAAGGGGGCGAAGTGATTACAACACCGTTTACCTTTGCCTCCACGACGCACGCTATTGTTCGGAATGGCTTAATTCCCGTGTTTTGTGATGTGAATGAGAATGACTACACCATTGATGTGACAAAGATTGAGGATTTAATCACAGATCGTACAGTGGCTATTGTGCCTGTACATGTTTATGGAAATATTTGTGATGTAGAGGAAATCGACCGTATTGCAAAAAAATATGGCCTGAAAGTGATTTACGATGCTGCACATGCTTTTGCGGTAAAGTATAAAGGAATGTCTTCGGCTTGCTTTGGTGATGCATCTATGTTCAGCTTCCATGCAACCAAAGTGTTCAATACCATTGAAGGCGGTGCTGTTTGTTTCAAAAATGATGACTGGGTTCAGTTGCTGAATGACCAGAAGAATTTTGGTATTCATGGCCCGGAGTCAGTATGCTTTGTTGGTGGCAATGCGAAGATGAATGAATTTCAGGCGGCAATGGGGATTTGTAATTTACGCCATCTGCATGATGAAATTGCAAAGAGAAAGAACGTTGTAGAGCGTTATCGTGAGCGTCTGTCTGGTGTGGAAGGCATTAAGCTTAGTGCGGTACAGGAAAATGTGGAAAGCAACTATGCTTACTTTCCGGTTGTGTTCGATGGATATAAGTATACTCGCAATGAAGTTTATGAAATGCTGTCTGAGCAGGGTATTACGGCTAGAAAGTACTTCTACCCATTGACGAACAGTTTTGAATGCTACCGTAATTATCCTACTGCAGGCGTAGAAAAGACTCCGGTGGCTCAGCATTTGGCATTGCGTGTGTTAACTCTTCCGTTGTATGCAGATTTGACACTAGAGGATGTTGATTGTATTTGCGATATTATTTTGGCATAACTGGTGAGGAAGCAGAAGAATGGAGTTAATTCAGGAAAATAAGGAAAGTTTTAGGGGGGGGGTAAGGAGTTCAAATATTGAGCTTTTTCGTATTCTTTCCATGTTAATCATTGTGGCGCATCACTACGTAGTAAATTCGGGATTATGGGCTTGTATTGACGCACAGTCTAATTTACATTTTCAGGATTATTTTTTGCTGTTTTTTGGCTGGGGTGGAAAGACGGGCATCAATTGTTTTGTTCTAATTACCGGATACTTCATGTGTACTTCGAACATCACGAAGAAAAAGTTCTGTAAACTGGTAGGAGAAGTTTATTTCTATAACATTATTATTTGGTGTTTGTTTTTTATTATCGGATATGAACAGTTTTCTATTAAAGGATTGCTAAAAGCTCTGTTCCCATTTTTTACCGTCGCGGATAATTTCACGAGTTGTTTTCTGCTGTTCTATTTGCTGATTCCATTTATAAACAGGTTGATTCACGCACTAACCGAAAAGGAGCACTTCTTGTTGATGGTGTGGTGCTTAGGAGTATATGTGGTGTTACCATCTTTTGCTAAGGCTAATGTGGTATTTAACTATGTGACATGGTTCGCTATTCTCTTTGTGATTGCATCCTATATTCGGCTTTACCCGAAAGCGTGGTTTAATAGTTCAAAGACCACAGGAATATTGGCTGTAGTATCATTAATTCTATCATGGATAAGTATTGCGGTGCTAGCGATGATTAGTAAGCGGATTGGTGGGACTATTGGATTAGCATATTTCTTTGTGTCAGATTCCAATAAGGTATTAGCATTAACAACAGCAGTTAACGCATTCCTTTTTTTTAGGAATTTAAAGCTGAGAAATAATAAGGTCATAAATACAGTGGCAGCTTCGACATTTGGAGTCCTTTTGATTCACGCTAACAGTGATGCAATGCGTCGGTGGCTTTGGCGAGATGTGTGCAATAATGTTGCTGTTTATGAATCAGGAAATGTTGTAGGTCATGCGATTGGTTGCGTTTTACTAATTTATACGGTATGTACGATTATTGATATTATTAGAGTAAAAGTTTTTGACCTCGTTTGGAGACAATAAAACAGTACAGGATGCCAGGTTTATGGTGCTAAATGGTAAAAGCAAAAATGAACGAAACCCGCTCCCAAAAGTCGAATGCTGTCAAATTTGTGCTTGCGCTCGGTAAAATAAAGCCGTGTGGATTTCCACACGGCAGCTGCTCAGATAATCACACACCGCTACGAGGTGAGCAGTGGACAACGATTTATGATCGGCTAAGATGTGAAGAATGAAAACTATGATAAAATCAATTTGATAGAAAAAGCGAGAAAAAGCAATGAAAACAACATTACTTATTATGGCAGCCGGTATCGGTAGCCGATTTGGAACAGGAATAAAACAGTTGGAACCGGTCGATGATGCTAACCACATCATCATGGACTACTCAATCCATGATGCGATTGAAGCTGGTTTCAATCATGTAGTATTTATCATCCGTAAGGATATCGAGAAAGAGTTCAAAGAGGTTATTGGTGATCGCATTGCCTCCATTTGTTCCTCTCATAACGCAACAGTAGACTACGCTTTCCAGGATATCAACGATATCCCGGGAACCCTGCCGGAAGGTCGTACTAAGCCGTGGGGAACTGGTCAAGCTGTGCTTGCTGCGAAAAACGTGATTGATACCCCGTTCATTGTGATCAATGCGGACGATTACTATGGTAAAGAAGGTTTCAAGGCAGTCCATGAGTATCTGGTGAATGGTGGCAAGTCCTGCATGGCAGGCTTTGTGCTGAAGAATACTCTGTCCGATAATGGTGGTGTGACTCGTGGTATCTGCAAGATGGATGAGCAGAACAACCTGACTGAAGTTGTAGAGACTAAGAGCATCGTAAAGACTGCAAATGGAACTGAGGCAGATGGTGTGGCTATTGACGTGAATTCTCTGGTGTCTATGAACATGTGGGGCTTGACTCCTGATTTTCTGGATGTGTTGGAAGAAGGCTTCAAAGAGTTCTTCGAGAAGAAAGTGCCGGGTAATCCTCTGAAAGCAGAGTATCTGATTCCTATCTTTATAGGTGAACTGCTGGAGCAGGGGAAGATGTCGGTGAAGGTTCTGAAAACTAATGATACATGGTATGGCATGACTTATCACGAGGATGTCGCAGCAGTAAAGGATAGCTTTAAAAAGATGCTGGAGAACGGTGTGTACAAAGCCGATTTGTTTGCAGATTTGTGATATTTATATATTCTTATATCGTTCCGATTTCAATACATTCATTACTAGAAGATGGATGGATTAAATATAACATAAGTAAATATATAAAGGAGGAGAAATTCATATGAAAGGTATAATTTTAGCAGGAGGATCAGGCACACGTCTGTACCCATTAACAAAAGTAACAAGTAAACAGCTTTTGCCGATCTACGACAAACCGATGATCTATTATCCGATGTCTGTTCTGATGAACGCTGGCATCCGCGATATTCTGATTATTTCCACACCGCAGGATACACCTCGTTTCGAGAACCTGCTGGGTGATGGACACCAGTTTGGTGTGAATCTGACCTATGCTGTTCAGCCTTCTCCGGATGGATTGGCACAGGCCTTTATTATTGGTGCTGGCTTTATCGGAAATGATTCTGTGGCTATGGTGCTGGGCGATAACATCTTTGCGGGCCATGGATTGAAGAAGAGATTAAATGCAGCAGTGGAAAAGGCAGAAAACGGCAAGGGTGCAACGGTGTTTGGATACTATGTGGACGATCCAGAGCGTTTTGGTATTGTGGAGTTTGACAAGAACGGTAAGGCCATTTCTATCGAGGAAAAGCCAGAACATCCGAAGAGCAACTATTGCGTGACTGGCCTGTACTTCTATGATAACCGTGTGGTTGAGTTTGCTAAGAACCTAAAGCCGTCCGCTCGTGGTGAATTAGAAATTACCGATTTGAACCGTATTTATCTGGAAGATGGTACTCTGAATGAAGAACTGCTGGGTCAGGGCTTCACTTGGTTGGATACTGGTACACATGAGAGCTTGGTGGATGCTACCAATTTTGTAAAGACTGTTGAGCAGCATCAGCATCGCAAGATTGCCTGCTTGGAGGAGATTGCGTACCTGAATGGCTGGATCAGCAAGGATGAACTGATGGAAGTCTATGAGGTCATGAAGAAGAATCAATACGGACAGTATCTGAAGGACGTCATGGACGGCAAGTATCAGGAACATCTGTATTAATTAGAAAACGAGAACAAGATACATAGATAAGTGTAGAGGAGAATAAATCATGAATATTATTGTTACCGGCGGTGCTGGTTTTATTGGTAGTAACTTTGTATTCCATATGCTGAAGAAGTATCCGGATTACCGGATCATCTGTCTGGACAAGCTGACATATGCAGGCAATCTGTCCACACTGGCACCTGTTATGGATAACCCGAATTTCCGCTTTGTGAAGGCAGATATCTGCGACCGCGAAGCAGTGGATAAACTGTTTGAAGAAGAACATCCGGACATCGTGGTCAACTTTGCGGCAGAATCTCATGTAGACCGTTCCATCGAAGATCCGGGTATCTTCCTCCAGACCAATATTATCGGTACCAGTGT
>Ga0129313_1001554_pt1 | contig 14116 bp, 10 predicted proteins | sample O1105metagenome_FD_94436 | JGI IMG/M metagenome (GOLD analysis project Ga0129313, IMG submission 94436) | Orangutan group fecal microbial communities from fecal samples from Wisconsin, USA - O1105 metagenome | ecosystem: Host-associated > Mammals > Digestive system > Large intestine > Fecal... | reverse complement strand
AGTTCATTGTTCTTGTGTATGTCGGCAAAGAAACTGCTTATCACCACACGGAAGCCGTAACCGGCAATGGCCCATGCTGCATGCTCACGCGACGAACCCGAGCCGAAATTCTTTCCAGCCACGAGTATTACTCCACTGTAAGACGGGTCGTTGAGCACAAAGTCCTTCTTCGGTGTGCCGTCAGCGTTGAAACGCCAATCGCGGAATAGATTGTCGCCCATGCCCTTCTTATCCGTGGCTTTGAGAAAACGCGCCGGAATGATTTGGTCGGTGTCCACATTTTCAAGAGGAAGGGGTATGCAGGTGCTTGTTATAACGTTGAATTTCTGTTTCATCTCCTTTTAGTGTTTAAATTGTTCTCATCACATGAACTCTCGCGGATCGGTTATCTTGCCTGTCACAGCAGCGGCGGCAGCCACATACGGGCTGGCAAGTATGGTGCGTGCGCCAGGTCCTTGACGACCCTCGAAGTTGCGGTTGCTGGTGCTCACGCTGTATTTGCCAGCAGGAATCTTGTCATCGTTCATGGCAAGACAAGCCGAACAGCCGGGCTGGCGTATGGCAAAGCCTGCTGCCTCAAGCACCTTGTCAAGTCCTTCTTCACGTATTTGCTGATCTACCGCCCAACTTCCAGGCACGAGCCATGCCACTACTCCCTCGGCTTTCTTACGACCTTTCACAATAGAGGCAAAAGCGCGGAAATCTTCAATGCGTCCGTTGGTGCAGGCGCCGAGGAAAACATAGTCTATGGCGTGGCCCAACAGCTGCTCGCCTGGCTCAAATCCCATATAGGCGAGACTCTTGACGAAGGAGGCACGACCAGCCTCGTCAATGCTATCGAGCGTGGGGATGCACTCGGTTATGCCGATGCCCATGCCTGGATTGGTGCCGTAAGTGATGCGCGGCTCTATGTCGGCAGCATCGAACGTCAGTTCCTTGTCAAAAACAGCGTCGGGGCCACTCTGCAATGTCTTCCAATAAGCCACAGCCTTGTCCCACGCTTCGCCCTTGGGCGCATGCTCACGGCCCTTGATGTAGGCAAACGTTGTCTCGTCTGGAGCCACGAATCCACCACGCGCACCCATCTCTATAGAGAGGTTGCAGAGCGTCAGGCGACCCTCCATCGACATGGAACGTACCACATCGCCAGCATATTCTACGAAATAGCCCGTTGCGCCGCTGGTGGTAAGTTGTGACATAAGGTACAGCGCCACGTCTTTAGCGCTCACGCCCTTGCCGAGCTTGCCATTGATATTTATACGCATAGATTTGGGTTTCTGCTGCAATATGCACTCAGATGCCATCACCATCTCTACCTCAGAAGTACCGATTCCGAACGCCACAGCACCCATCGCGCCGTGGGTCGAGGTGTGTGAGTCGCCGCACACGATGGTCATGCCAGGGAGCGACAGACCCTTCTCGGGACCAACAACGTGGATAATACCATTGTCTTTTGACATCATAGCGTAATGAGTAAGTCCAAACTCCTTGCAGTTTGCTGCCAGAGTGTCGACCTGATGTTTAGACACGGGGTCGGCAATGGGCTTGTCTTGGTCGTGGGTCGGGGTGTTGTGGTCGGGCATACAAACGATGTGGTCGGGACGGAAACATTTCAGTCCGCGAGCGCGCAAACCAGCAAACGCCTGTGGCGAGGTCACCTCATGACAGTACAAACGGTCTATGTATAACTGCGTAGGACCGCCTTCCACAACCTGGACAATATGCTTGTCCCAAATCTTGTCAAACAATGTATTCATTATAATGTATTTATTTAATGTTCAACGCTTAAGCTTCTAATCTTCAACTACTTTACACGAAACTTGTTTATACAATCAATGTATGCTTCGACGGAAGCGGTCACAATGTCGGTATTAGCTCCAAAGCCGTAGTAGACGTTGCCGTCGTACTCCACCTGCATGTGTACCTTGCCAACATCGTCGCTGCCTTTGGAGATGGCCTGGATGGTAAACTCCTTCAACACCATGTGCTTCTGTATGATTTTCTTCAGCGCCTTAATGGCAGCATCTACTGGACCATTGCCTGTAGACGCCTCCTCAAACTTCTGACCTGATATGTCAAGACCTATGCTTGCCACACTCTTCACACCCATACCGGTTGTAACTTGCAGGAAGTCGAGCTTCACAGCGTGTGCCTCTGCCCTATCGGCTCCAGCAAGCATCAGTATGTCGTCGTCGTTGACCTCTTTCTTGCGGTCTGCTATCTGCAAGAATTTCTGGTACAACGCATCGAGCTTGGCTTCATCTTCAATGTTGACGCCAAGCACATGGAGGCGATACTTCAATGCGGCGCGTCCCGAACGGGCAGTCAAAACGATGGAGTTGTCGTCAAGTCCCACATCCTTCGGGTCTATTATCTCGTAGGTCTGCACGTTTTTCAAAACTCCATCCTGATGTATGCCGCTGGAGTGAGCAAAAGCATTGCGACCCACAATGGCTTTATTAGCCTGCACAGGCATGTTCATGAGCGAACTCACCATGCGGCTTGTGGGATAAATCTTCGTGGTGTTGATATTGGTGTCTATGCCCAGATGTTTATGACACTTCAAAATCATGGCAATCTCCTCGAGCGATGTATTTCCTGCACGTTCGCCGATACCGTTTATGGTGACCTCCACCTGACGCGCACCATTCATCACACCGCTAAAGGTGTTGGCAGTTGCCATGCCGAGGTCGTTGTGGCAATGGGTGGAAATAATGGCCTTGTCTATGTTGTCGACATGCTCGACAAGATATTTAATCTTTGCGCCATAATCAGCTGGAAGACAATAGCCTGTAGTATCGGGGATATTCACTACGGTAGCACCTGCTTTGATGACAGCCTGTACCACCTGTGCAAGATACTCGTTATCTGTGCGTCCCGCATCTTCGGCGTAGAACTCCACATCCTCCACATAGCGCTTGGCATATTTCACTGCTGCCACTGCGCGTTCAAGTATCTCCTCACGAGTGCTGTTGAACTTGAACTTTATATGACTGTCGCTCGTTCCGATGCCAGTATGTATGCGCTTGTGCTTGGCATACTGCAGCGACTCGGCAGCCACATCAATATCTTTTTCCACAGCTCTCGTAAGAGCGCAGATTGTGGGCCATGTTACGGCCTTGCTTATTTCTATCACTGAGTTGAAGTCTCCGGGGCTCGAGATGGGGAAACCAGCTTCTATTACGTCTACTCCCAACTGCTCAAGCTGTTTGGCCACCTGTATCTTCTCAACGGTGTTGAGCTGGCAGCCCGGCACTTGCTCGCCATCACGCAAGGTTGTGTCGAAAATAAATAATCTATCGCTCATGTGTTTCTTATATATTTTCTAATGTTCTCAATTCAATGAACTGTTATCTCTCTACTATCTTCTTTGTGGGCTTTCCACTACAACCTAATGATGTTTACACCACGGCCTTATGTCAATCCCACTTGTTTTTGCAACACAACTGATTACTAACAAAAGAGCCTTTCACACACAGGAAGTGTGAAAGGCTCTTGCTATAATATGCACTCTATCTAACTACGCGCCTCGACACTTCCGGCCTCATTACGAAGTCGAATACCGATAATTGCACATAGAATAATAAGTGACATTGCTATACTCATAGTTTCTCTCTCTTTTTCATCGCCCCACCACATTTTTATATTACAGACCGTCTTGCATTACTAACAGACCATCTCATGCGGCGAAGCATTAGTTTTATTGTTTTATTTCCTTTATTGATTGCAAAGGTAACAATAAAATCATAACAAACAAAAGAAACTATAAGTTTTTTTGAACTATTTCTTACGGATTGCCACTTTTTATAACTTTAAGCACCTGCTTAGATATCTGTTCCATGCCATTTATGTTGGGATGACCGCTCTGCTTGTGCTTGTCGTGAAGAATCAGAAAGCGGGAGGAATGTCGCCAGGCGCAGGCGCGCCATTGACAGAGAGCGGGTCGTCTTCAAATCCCCCATCCAAAGCGCTACCTATCAATCCCTGGTCTTCTGGAGCCATAGCCGCGTTTCCGCCGTCAGTGTCGGGATTCTGGAAACGCGTGAACTCACCACGGAACGTCAGCAACACATCACCAACCGCACCCTTACGGTGCTTAGCAATGATAATCTGCGCCATGCCATGCAAGTCATTACCTTTCTCGTCTTGGAAGATGTGGTAATACTCTGGACGATGCACAAACAGCACCATGTCGGCATCCTGCTCAATGGCTCCCGACTCACGGAGGTCGCTGAGCTGCGGACGTTTGCCCTCCAAGCCCTCACGATTTTCCACCGTACGGTTAAGCTGTGAGAGCGCGAGTATAGGTATATCAAGCTCTTTGGCAAGTCCTTTAAGCGACTGCGATATTTTCGACACCTCCTCCTGACGGCTGCCAAATTTCATGCCGTTGGCGTTCATAAGCTGAAGGTAGTCTATCATGATTATCTTCACGCCTTTTTCCTTAACAAGGCGACGTGCTTTGGTACGTAACTCAAAGATAGACAGACCAGGGGTATCGTCGATATAGAGCGGTGCGCCTTGCAGTTGGCCTATGCGCTTGTCGAGACGTTCCCACTCGTCGGGGGTGAGCTGACCGTTAAGCATTTTGTTGCCAGGAATCTCACACACGTTGGAGATAAGACGGTTGACGAGCTGCACGTTGTTCATCTCAAGAGAGAAGAAAGCTATGGGGACCTGATAGTCTACGGCAATGTTCTTGGCGAGTGAGAGCGCAAACGAGGTCTTACCCATCGCCGGACGTCCTGCAATGATGACAAGGTCGGAGCTTTGCCAACCACTCGTCTTCTCGTCAAGCTTGGTATAACCTGTAGGCACACCCGTCAGACCGCCGTTGTTGGCAGACGCTTTCTGTAGTATTTCCACAGCTTTGGCTATGACAGGATTGACCTGAACATAGTCTTTCTTCATGTTGCGTTGCGAAAGCTCAAAGAGGCTACCCTCGGCTTCCTGCATAAGCTCTTCCACGTCTACGGTCTCATCAAAAGCCTTGGTCTCTATGACGCTGGCAAAGGAGATGAGCTGACGCGCGAGAAACTTCTGTGCCAGGATACGGGCATGGTATTCTATATTTGCCGACGACGCCACGTTGGAGCTCAGCTCCACAATATATGCAGCGCCTCCCACCGCGTCGAGTGTACCCTCGCGTTTGAGTTCGTCCGTCACCGTCATGATGTCGACGGGGTTCTCGTTCATGTTCAGCGCCTGTATGGCGGTGTAAATTTTCTGATGACGCGGCTCATAGAACGTTTCGGGACGAATCATCTCCGATATTATAGAAAATGCGTCCTTGTCAATCATCAGCGCACCGAGCACCACTCTCTCAAAGTCGAGTGCTTGAGGCTGCAAGTGGCCGTAAGTATTGTCTATTGGTGTTGTGGTCTTCCTACGGACGACCTTTGTCGATTCTGCCATTTGTTATAATTGTTGGTTTGGTGCAATATTGCCTATTGCGACCTTTATAGTTTGCTATTATTTGAGGGTGTCGTCGTGGGTTCTTTGAGCTACGACGCCATTGACGGTACTGCTTTTTCGACTTTTAAACGGCAGACCTTGTCTACTGTTTCTCGCCACACAGTTTGTCCCTGCTACCAAGAGCGCTGTCAAGCAATCTCACGCCTGCCTCGGTGCATATACCACGCACATATAATAAGGTGACATTATGAAGTATATACTCCAAGTTGAACTCACGATACATCTGCGTGCGCATGACGTAGTCCATTGATGCGTCTGCAATGCGCGACACTATGTCGAAATCTACATCTTTGCGGAAAAAGCCCTCTGCGACACCACGATTGAAAAACAGATTTTGGTTGTGCATACGCTCAACGTGCTTCTCCTCAAAAAAGGCAAGCACGGCAGGATAACGATGCAACTCCTCATAAAACAACGGATTGACGCCCGCAGCCTGCTGGATGTGAATGTCGTAGAACTCTATTATCGTCTCTATCACATTATGAGCATTATCTTCCACATAAGCACGCATATGCGTGTCTGTCTGCTGCTCATGAAGTTTCAAGGCCTCGAGCAGCAGTGTCTCCTTGTTTTCGTAAATCTCGTAAAGAGTTCGTTTCGATATTGCCAACTTGCCAGCAATGTCATCCATTTTCACGGCACGCACCCCTCTTCGGCGAAATTCTTCCATCGCTGCAGCGAGTATGCGCTCATGCAGTTCCTGTCGGTAAGCTGTTGGGCAGTTTATTTTCTGCATATGTATTTCTTTTGCTGACAAAGTTACAAAAAAATTATAAAACCTATAGAAGGTTAGAAAGTTTTTTATTAATTTTGTCGAGGATATAAAGCCATATTGGCAGCACTGTAGCACAGGCTTGTGCGATACGGCACAGGCTTATCAAACCGTTTGAGGCCTGCGCACAGCAAGCTTCACATACGGAAATTCAAAATATTATAATATAATAGAACACTATGGTCAAAATCACGAAGGAGGCCGCCCTCGAATATCATAACAACGGGCGTCCGGGAAAAATCGAAGTAAAACCCACCAAACCCTACCACACACAGACAGACCTTAGCCTGGCATATTCGCCTGGCGTGGCATATCCTTGCCTTGAGATACAGGAGCGTCCCGATGAAGTGTACAAATACACAGACAAGGGCAACCTCGTAGCTGTAATCTCAAACGGCACGGCAGTGCTTGGACTCGGCGACATAGGCGCTATGAGCGGCAAGCCCGTGATGGAAGGAAAGGGACTGTTGTTCAAAATATACGGCGGCATTGACGTGTTCGACATCGAGGTAGCTGAGAAAGATCCTGAGAAGTTCTGCGAGGCAGTGGAAAAAATTGCTCCCACATTTGGCGGCATCAACCTTGAAGACATCAAGGCACCAGAGTGCTTCTACATTGAAGAACGTCTGAAGAAGAACCTCGACATACCCGTCATGCACGACGACCAGCACGGCACAGCCATCATTTCTGCTGCAGGACTGAAAAACGCCCTTGAGGTAGCAGGCAAAGACATTGCTGATGTAAAAATCGTGGTTAATGGCGCTGGTGCCGCTGCCATCAGCTGCACAAAGCTCTATGTGGCATTAGGTGCAAAGGTAGAGAACATTGTCATGCTCGACTCAAAGGGCGTAATCACCGTAGACCGCTCCAACCTCACACCGCAGAAACAGCTTTTCGCAACCACACGCACTGACATACACACCCTCGAAGAGGCTGTTAAGGGAGCCGACGTGTTTGTTGGATTGTCAAAAGGCAACGTGCTCTCACAAGACATGGTTCGCTCAATGGCTGCTAACCCCATCGTGTTTGCGCTGGCAAACCCCGTACCGGAAATCAGTTACGAAGACGCTATGGCAAGCCGCCCCGACGTGCTCATGTCAACAGGTCGCAGCGACTACCCCAACCAGATAAACAACGTCATCGGATTCCCGTACATATTCCGTGGTGCGCTTGACGTACACGCAAAAGCCATCAACGAGGAAATGAAGATGGCTGCTGTACACGCCATCGCAGACCTGGCAAAACAGCCTGTACCAGATGTTGTGAACGATGTTTACCATGTCAACGACCTTACGTTCGGACCCAAATACTTCATTCCGAAACCTATCGACCCACGTCTCATCACCGAGGTAAGCGCCGCCGTAGCTAAGGCAGCGATAGAGAGTGGTGTGGCACGCAAGAGCATAACCGACTGGGACGCATACAAGAAGTCGCTCATGCAGTTGCTCGGACAGGAGTCGAAGCTCACACGCAAGCTCCACGACACTGCTCGCCGCCACCCGCAGCGTGTAGTATTTGCCGAGGGCGGACACCCCACCATGATGAAGGCTGCCGTACAGGCAAAGACAGAAGGCATCTGTCAGCCCATACTTTTGGGCAACCCCGACCGTCTGAATCGTCTCGCACAGCGTCTGAAACTCGACCTCTCTGACATACAAATTATCGACATGCGTGCCGACCAAGAGCAGGGACGCCGCGCTACATACGCCAAGCATCTCGCCAAGAAGCGCGCACGTCAGGGCTACAACTTCGAGGAAGCATATGACAAGATGTATGAGCGCAACTACTTCGGTATGATGATGGTTGAGACAGGCGAAGCTGACGCATTCATCACTGGTCTCTACACCAAATACTCCAACACCATCAAGGTGGCAAAGGAAGTGGTGGGAATACGTCCTGACTACAACACTTTCGGTACGATGCACATTCTGAATACGAAGAAGGGCGTCTACTACATTGCAGACACGCTCATCAACCGCCACCCCGACGAGAACGTGCTCGTAGACATCGCCAAGCTCTCGGCGCAGACGGTACGCTTCTTTAACGAGGAACCGCACATCGCCATGATAAGCTACTCTAACTTCGGCACCGACGAGGTGGGGTCTCCCCAGAAGGTGCACAAGGCAGTGGAAGAGATGCAAAGACTCTATCCTGAGCTTGCCATCGACGGTGAGATGCAAGTAAACTTCGCCCTTAACAAGGAGTTGCGTGATGACAAATATCCGTTCACACGTCTCAAAGGACTTGATGTCAACACTCTCGTATTCCCCAACATGTCGAGTGCAAACAGCAGCTATAAGCTTCTTCAGGCTCTCGATGCCGATGCCGAAATCATCGGTCCGATTCAGATGGGACTGAACAAGCCTATCCACTTCACCGACTTTGAAAGCTCGGTACGCGACATTGTCAACATAACGGCTGTTGCGGTAATCGACGCCTATGTAGACAAGGTAAAGAAAGGACTTAAAGGCTAAAACACAAAGTCATAAAAACCAAAAGAAGAACCGTCCTCGAAAAGGGGAACATTAGCAACGAATAAGATTATAATACGTAAACGTTTCGGCTGCTGTTCGTCCTGTTCGTGGACGGTTTCTTTTTTCTTGACATCACAAGTGGCAATCGATAACAAACAGGAGGTTGCCATCATAAAGCATTGAGCACCAATAAGGCTAATGCTACCAATAAAACAAAACTTAAAAAATACTGCTATGATAACATTCCCATGCGCAAAAATCAATCTCGGACTCAACGTCGTGGCGACACGCCCCGATGGTTACCACGACATTGAAACAGTATTCTACCCTATCCCACTCCATGACACCTTAGAGGTAAAACTTATGGACGAACGTTTTCCCTCGGAACTCGACTGTGACTTGAAGGTAACTGGAGACATTATCGAAGGCTGTTGCGAAGCGGACAACATTGTGGTGAAAGCTTACAATCTGCTACGTAAAAACTACCGCATGCCACGTGTTCATGCTCATCTATATAAGCACATCCCATCACAAGCCGGTCTTGGAGGTGGCTCGGCAGACGCGGCATTCATGATTCGACTGCTTGACGAGCGATTCCGTCTAAATATCGGCAACGCAGAGATGGAACGCTACGCCGCACAGCTCGGCGCCGACTGTGCGTTCTTCATATCTGCCGAACCAGCTTATGCTACAGGCATCGGCGATATTCTATCACCCGCAGACTCACCTAAAGGCAACCTCAACGGATATAGTCTTGTGGTCGTAAAGGCTCCCGTAGCAGTGTCTACCAAAGACGCATATGCACAGATTGTGCCCCAAAAACCGCAAGTGTGCTGCCGCGACATTGTACGCCAACCAATAGATACTTGGCGGGAACAGTTGACAAACGACTTCGAGACACCTGCTTTCAAAGCTCACCCCATATTGGCAGATATCAAACAACAACTTTACAATCTCGGCGCCGCGTACGCACAGATGAGCGGAAGTGGAAGCGCAATGTTCGGCATATTCAAGGAAAAGCCACAGATACCAACCTCTACATTCGAAGGATTTAAAGTGTACGAGATGGAGCTGTAATTTTAACAGCATAAAGTTTTTATGTTTACAGGCAATGCAAAAATTTACACAAGACAAGAAGCCTGCATAAAAATCAGTAAACGAAATGATAGACAACAAAGAAGAACTTTTTCCACTCGTTGACGAAGAGGGGAAAATACTTGGTAGCATCACACGCGGTGAGGCACACGACGGTTCAAAGAAGTTGCATCCAGTAGTACATCTTCACCTATTCAACTCGCAAGGCGAATTGTACCTTCAGCATCGTCCTACATGGAAAGACATACAACCAGACAAGTGGGACACGGCCTGCGGCGGCCACATAGATCTTGGCGAGAGTGTAGACGAAGCTCTCAAACGTGAAGTACGCGAAGAATTGGGTGTAACAAGTTTTACGCCTAACTTTGTAAAACGATATGTGTTTGAAAGCGCACGGGAACGAGAATTGGTACACGTCCACACAACTGTATATGATGGACCGATAAAACCCTCTACCGAAGAATTGTGCGGAGGACGTTTTTGGACTCGTCAGGAAATAGAGGAAAATCTCGGACAAGGAGTTTTTACTCCTAACTTTGAAAGCGAATTCCGCAGCATTGTCTGCAAGCTGTGGACACAGAAATAAAAAAGCCCCGCACGTCTTAACAACGTGCGGGGTTAAAAATGATTCGCAGAACTATAGCTCTGCAGAACTACGCTTCTTGTTTAGAATTATTCAGCTACGGGAGCCTCTGTAGCGGGAGCAGCCTCTTCAGCAGATTCTGCCTTAGGAGCCTCTGCACCCTCAGCTACAACCTGTACGGGAACCTTTACCTCAACCTCCTTGTGGAAGTGGATTGTTGCCTCATACTCACCAACGCTCTTGATGTCGTGCATAGTGATAATCTTGCGGTCGATGTCGAAGCCCTTCTTCTGGAGCTCGTCAGCAACGATGTTAGCGTTCACTGAACCATAGGTTACGCCAGTAGCACTCACCTTAGCGGTGATAACAAGTACCACACCCTCAAGAGCCTGTGCCTTCTTCTCAGCCTCAGCCTTCAGAGCTGCGAGCTTGTGTGCCTGCTGCTTCAGATTCTCAGCAAGAATCTTCTTTGCAGACTCTGAAGCGATAACACCCTTACCCTGGGGAATCAGGTAGTTGCGGCCGTAACCACTCTTTACGTTTACTATATCGTTCTTATATCCAAGACCAATAATGTCTTCTTTCAGTATAATTTCCATATGTGTCTGTCCTCCTTAAAATTATTTCATCAAATCGGTTACATAAGGAAGCAGGGAGAGCTGGCGAGCACGCTTAACAGCCTGTGCTACACGACGCTGATATTTCAGAGAAGTTCCAGTGATTCGACGGGGAAGAATCTTACCCTGCTCATTGAGGAATTTCTTGAGGAACTCAGGATCCTTGTAGTCAATATACTTGATGCCGCTCTTCTTGAAACGGCAATACTTCTTCTTCTTTGTGTCCACTGACGGTGGAGTAAGATAGCGGATTTCTGATTCTACTGCTGCCATGATTTAAGCCTCCTCTTTTTTGCTAAGTTTATTACGACGCTTCTCTGCGTACTGTGCTGCATACTTGTCAAGCTTCACAGTGAGGAAGCGAATAACCTTCTCGTCACGGCGATAGCCGATCTCAAGAGAGTTAACTACAGTTGGCTCTGCCTTAAACTCTAACAGGCAATAAAAACCTGTAGACTTCTTCTGAATAGCATAAGCCATTTTCTTCAATCCCCAGGTCTCTTCGTTCAGAATCTCAGCACCCTTATCGGTGAGCAGTTTCTTGAATTTAGCGACCGTTTCCTTCATCTGTTCATCAGACAAAACGGGAGTCAAAATGAAAACGGTTTCGTATTGATTCATACTTATTAAAATTATTAAAAATATTATTTGCCCAAAAAGGCGGTGCAAAGGTAACAATATTCAATGAGACAGAAAAACCACGGTCGAGCAATAGACTATCTTTTAACTTGATTTAACAACAAAGTTATGAAAAACGTCAAATACAGCTATTCTTTCACATGAAATCACGAACAAAACGTATGAGAAACAAACAACAACAGGACAAGTCAATTACGTTAAAACTGATTAATTATACTCGAGTCATGCATAGCAACCAGAATTATTGTTTGCGATAACAACAGAAAATGCAAAGTGGAGTTTGCATTTTTCCGCATTTATTTTTGGAACATTTCAAAATATCAATTATCTTTGCAAAAGAAAGGCTACGGTTTGACAAACCCCATGCCCACCCCATCCTCACTACTCACCCCTTAAGCCTCAAACAAACAAGGCGCACGCCACAATAATATATGTATTATAGCGTGATTGCCAAACATTGACAAGGACAAAGCACGAGCAACAAATGCAAGCCATGTCTTGAAGCAGATTATAATATTATAATGTAATATAAAGACAGAATATAAAACATCTGGTTACTGCTAAACAAACGTTTGTCATTGAAGCATCCTAAAACAAGAGATTGTTACAAACGAGGAAAAAGAAGAATCAAAATCAACAAAATAAAACCAACCAATTTTATGGGCGAAAAAAGAATTTATACATTTGGAAACGGCCAGGCTGAAGGCAAGGCCGACATGAGAAACCTGCTTGGTGGCAAGGGTGCTAACCTCGCAGAGATGAACCTTATCGGAGTACCCGTTCCTCCGGGATTCACAATAACTACCGACACTTGCAACGAATACTTTGAAAAAGGCAAGAACGAAGTTGTAGATATGCTCAGAGACGAGCTTGTACGCTCCGTAGCACATATCGAAGGACTGATGAACAGCAAGTTCGGCGACGCTGAGAATCCGCTGCTTGTTTCTGTACGCTCTGGTGCACGCGCTTCAATGCCGGGTATGATGGACACCATCCTTAACCTCGGACTCAACGACACCGTTGTAGCAGGCTTAGCACGCAAGACTGGCAACGAGCGCTTCGCATACGACAGTTATCGCCGCTTCGTACAGATGTACGGCGACGTAGTGCTTGGCATGAAGCCCGTCAACAAGGAAGACATTGACCCATTCGAGGCAATCATACAGAAAGTGAAAGCACAGCGTGGCATCACACTTGACAACGAACTCACTGTTGATGAGCTCAAACAGCTTGTTACTCTGTTCAAGGATGCCATCAAGGCTCAGACTGGCAAGGACTTCCCGACAGATCCGATGGAGCAGTTGTGGGGCGCTATCTGCGCTGTGTTCGACAGCTGGATGAACGAGCGCGCCATACTCTATCGTAAGATGGAAGGCATACCCGCAGAATGGGGCACCGCCGTAACCGTTATGGCAATGGTATTCGGCAACATGGGCGAAACATCTGCAACAGGTGTATGCTTCAGCCGCGATGCCGCAACTGGCGAAAACATCTTCAACGGCGAGTACCTCGTTAACGCCCAGGGCGAAGACGTGGTAGCTGGTATCCGCACTCCGCAGCAGATTACAAAAGAGGGCTCACAGCGTTGGGCACGTCAGCAGTGCATCGACGAGTCGGTTCGCGCAGCACAGTTCCCATCAATGGAAGAGGCTATGCCTGAAATCTATGCACAGCTCAACGCTCTGCAGGACAAGCTCGAGAAGCACTACCACGACATGCAGGATATGGAGTTTACCGTTCAGGAAGGCAAGCTCTGGTTCCTCCAGACACGTAACGGCAAGCGTACAGGTACAGCCATGGTAAAGATTGCTATGGACCTGCTCGCAGAAGGTGAGATTGACGAGAAGACAGCTCTCGAGCGTTGCGAGCCAAATAAACTTGACGAACTGCTCCACCCCGTATTCGATAAGCAGGCACTCAAGACAGCAAAAGTCCTCACAAGAGGTCTACCCGCATCTCCTGGTGCCGCTTGTGGACAGGTCGTATTCTTTGCCGACGACGCAAAGGAATGGCACGATGCAGGCCGTCAGGTCGTAATGGTACGTATAGAGACTTCACCTGAAGACCTCGCTGGTATGTCTGCAGCAGAAGGCATTCTTACCGCACGTGGCGGTATGACCTCTCACGCAGCAGTGGTAGCACGCGGCATGGGTAAGTGCTGTGTATCTGGCGCAGGCTCTATCAATGTTGATTACAAGACTAAGACTGTAGAGATTGAAGGCGTTGTTTACAAGGAGGGCGACTACATCTCTTTGAACGGTACAACAGGTCAGGTATACGCAGGTCAGATTGAGACAAAGGCTGCTGAGCTTTCTGGCGACTTCAAGGAGTTGATGGATCTCTGCGACAAGTATACAAAGATGGAAATCCGTACCAATGCTGATACTCCTCACGACGCAAAGGTGGCTCGCCAGTTCGGCGCTAAGGGTATCGGTTTGACACGTACAGAGCACATGTTCTT
>Ga0129313_1001552_pt1 | contig 14123 bp, 13 predicted proteins | sample O1105metagenome_FD_94436 | JGI IMG/M metagenome (GOLD analysis project Ga0129313, IMG submission 94436) | Orangutan group fecal microbial communities from fecal samples from Wisconsin, USA - O1105 metagenome | ecosystem: Host-associated > Mammals > Digestive system > Large intestine > Fecal... | reverse complement strand
CGCATCGCCAAGGCTCTGGGCATGAAGGTGCTGGCTTACGACCTGTATCCCAATGATTCCGGCAAGGCTATTGCCGAGTATGTGGATCTGGATACCCTGCTGTCCCAGTCCGACGTGATCTTCCTGCACTGCAACCTCACCGCGGACAACGAGAAGATGATCAACAAGGATACCATCGCCAAGATGAAGGACGGCGCTATCCTGATCAACAACTCCCGCGGTCAGCTCATCGACGAGCAGGATGTGACCGACGCCCTGAAGTCCGGCAAGCTGTCCGCTGCCGGCCTGGACGTGGTGTACACCGAGCCCATCAAGGCGGACAACCCCCTGCTCACCGCTCCCAACTGCATCATCACTCCCCATATGTCCTGGGGTGCCAAGGAAGCCCGTCAGCGGATCATGGATATCACCGTGAACAACGTGAAGGCTTACCTGGACGGCAAGCCCATCAACGTGGTGAACAAGTAAAAAGCCGCGGCAAAGCGCCTGGCCGGCCGCCTGTTTAGGCGGCCGGCTTTTCGCTGTACCGACGAAAGGGAAGGTACGATATGAAGGTTGGATTTGTAGGCCTTGGCATTATGGGCAAGCCCATGGCCAAAAACATCCTGAAAGCGGGGGGCCATACCCTGCGCTTTTACGCCCGCCGTCCCGAGATCCGCACCGAGATGGAAGCCCTGGGTGCAGAATATGTGGGCCAGCTGTCCCAGCTGGGCCAGGGCTGCGACGTGGTGTTCACCATGCTGCCGGACGGCCCCGATGTGAAAAAGGTGGTTTTGGGCGAGGGCGGCGTGGCCCAGGGCATGGAAAAGGGGAGCGTGCTCATCGACTGCAGCAGCATCAACCCTGCCCATAGCCGTGAGATCGCCGAGGGCCTGGCCGAGAAGGGGATCGAGATGCTGGACGCCCCGGTAACCGGCGGCGAAAGCGGCGCCATCGAGGGTACCCTGGCCATCATGGTGGGCGGCAAGCGGGAAGTGTTTGACCGCTGCCAGCCTCTGGTGGCCACTATGGCCAAGAGCGTTACCTACTGCGGCCCGGTGGGCAGCGGCAACACCGTTAAACTGGTGAACCAGGTGATCGTGGGCAATACCCTGGGCGCCATCAGTGAGGGGATCCTGCTGGCCACCCAGGCCGGTATTGCCCCGGAGCTGGTCTTTTCCATCCTGCGGGGCGGCATGTCCGGCAGCCGGATCATGGAAGCAAAGCTGCCCAAGATGATCCGCCAGGATTTTACCCCCGGCTTCAAGATGGATCTGCAGATCAAGGATCTGCGCAATGCCCTGGCCTTCGGCAAGAGCGAGGGTGTGCCCATGCCTCTTACCGAGAAGGTCACCCAGGAGATGCAGGCCATTGCCGACGAGGGCTTTGGGAATGAGGACCACAGTGTGTTGATCCGGTACTATCAGCAGCTGCTGCCCTGACTGTGTGTTAGGGAAAAAGAATTGGGGTAAAAAAGCCGTGCATCCGAAATCGGATGCACGGCTTTTTCCGTGTGGGTTTATTTCAGGAATCCGTTTACGATCTGGTCCTCGGCTTCCTTTTCGCTCAGACCCAGGGTCATCAGCTTGATGATCTGGTCGCCGGCGATCTTGCCGATGGCTGCCTCATGGATGAGGGCGGCGTCCACATCGTTGGCGGTGAGCTGGGGAGAAGCCAGCACACAGGCCTTGTCCATGATGATGGCGTCACACTCCGAGTGGCCGGCGCAGGGGGCGTTGCCGTTGATGCGGCTATCGAGCTGCTGGTAGCTGTGGTCCTTGGCTACGCTGCGGCTTACCAGGTTGACGCTGGAGCCATCGCCGTTCATATCCACCGAGAAGTCGGCCATGGCCCGCTGCTCGCCGGTGGTCATGATCTTATCCTTGATCACCAGGCTGGCGCCCGCTTTCAGGTCGGCCACCGTCTTGCGCAGGGTGTCGTCAATGCCGCCGATCTGGGTGGTTTCCATCAGCATGGAGGCGCCCTCGTCCAGATGCACCACGGTGGTGGGGTTCATCAGCCGCTTGCCCCGGCCCTCTTCGCCGTCGCTTTCGCCGTAATGCTTCTCAATGTACCGCACCTTGCTGTTCTTGCCCACAAAGAAGCTGTGCACGCCGTCGTGCCGGGCGTCGCCCGCGCCGCAGTTGTGGATGCCGCAGCCAGCAATGATGGTGACGTCGCAGTCGTCCCCCACAAAGAAGTCGTTGTACACGGTCTCCTTCAGGCCGGTCTCGCTGAGCACCACCGGAATATGCACGCTTTCCCGCTTGGTGCCCGGCTTGATGATGATATCAATACCGGATTTGTCGGTCTTGGTCACAATATCGATGTTGGCCGTGGTGTTGCGGGCGGCGCTTTCCCCGTTGGCACGGATGTTGTAAGCGCCCACCGGCAGAGCGTCCAGCTCGGCCACTTCCTTCAAAAGATTCATCTGAATCTGGTCCAGCATAATTTTCCCTCCCTTTACTTTGCCATCTTGTCAGTCAGCACACTGCAGGTCTGGGGGCCTGCGTCCGCGCTGGAAAGCAGCATGGGCAGGATCTCCTCCCGGGTGCCGTATTTTTCCACCGTGCCGTTCTTCACATACACGATCTTGTCGGCAATGTTCAGGATCCGCTCCTGATGGCTGATGATCAGGATGTTGCCCTTGGTCTGTTCATACATCTTCTCAAACACCCGGATCAGGTTCTGGAAGCTCCACAGGTCGATGCCGGCCTCGGGCTCGTCAAAGATGCTCAGCTTGGTGCCCCGGGCCAGCACCATGGCGATCTCGATCCGCTTCATCTCGCCGCCGGAAAGGCTGTCGTTCAGCTCCCGGTCCATATAATCCCGGGCGCACAGGCCCACTTCGCTGAGGATCTCGCAGTCCTCGGCCAGGCTGCTCTTCTTGCCGCTGGCCAGGGCCATCAGGTCCCGCACCCGCAGGCCCTTGAAGCGCACCGGCTGCTGGAAGGCATAGCTGATGCCTTTCTTGGCCCGCTCGCTCACCGACAGGCCGGTGATGTCCTCGCCGTCCAGCAGGATCTGGCCGGAGGTGGGGGTGTTGATGCCGGCGATGATCTTGGCCAGGGTGGATTTTCCGCCGCCGTTGGGGCCGGTAATGGCCACAAAGCGGTCATCAATGGTGAGGTTTACATCGTGCAGGATCTCCTTGGAGTCTTCCACTTCAAACCCGATATTTCTCAATTCCAGCATAGATAAATGCCTCCCGCAAAGCCCCGTTTGCCGGGCCCTATGCCTTTGAGCATGGGCCGAAACAGGGGAAATAATGCCATTTGAACGTTTTGAGTTGCTGAAAACAGGAACTGCTCTCAGCATGTTCAGTATATCATAAAAAAAGGTAAAGTCAAAGGGTTTTACCTAAATCCTATAGAAATAGAAGGAATTTGTCAAAACTGCCCAAAAACGCCGGAGCTCTTTTGCGTTCTGCCTGTCGGGCAGAAAAAGAGACCGGCGGTTTTGGTGGTTTCAGCACTCAAATTCCGGGATGGCGAAGCCGTGGTCCATGGGGCCGCTGCCCTGGCCCAGGTCCAGCCCGGCGGCCAGGGCCCCGCTGATATAGGCCTTGGCCCGGCGCACGCTCTCGCTGAGGGAATAACTCTTGGCCAGGTTGGCAGCAATGGCGCTGCTGAGGGTGCAGCCGGTGCCGTGGGTGTTGGAGTTCTGGATCCGGCGGCCCTGGAACCATACCGGCCCCTCACTGCTGTACAGCAGGTCGTTGGCGTCGTTGAGCTGGTGGCCGCCCTTGCAGAGCACGGCGCAGCCGTATTTCTGGAAAATCTCCCGGGCGGCCTGCTCCATGTCCTCCGGGCTCTTCACCGGCCGACCCCAGAGCACCTCGGTCTCGGGGATGTTGGGGGTGATCAGGGTAGCCAGGGGCAGCAGCTCCCCGCACAGGGTGGACACGGCCTCCTCGCTGATCAGACGGGAGCCGCTGGTGGCCACCATCACCGGGTCCACCACCAGGTTCTTGGCCTCATAAAAGCGGAGCTTCTGGGCGATCACCCGGATCAGGGCCGAGGAGGAGACCATCCCGGTTTTCACCGCGTCGGGACGCAGGTCGGTAAAGACCGCGTCGATCTGGGCGGCCAGAAATTCGGGGCTCACCTCATAGATGCCGCTCACTCCCAGGGTGTTCTGGGCAGTAAGGGCGGTGATGGCGCTGGTGGCAAACACCTTGTTGGCCAGCATGGTTTTGATATCGGCCTGGATCCCGGCACCGCCGCCGGAATCGCTGCCCGCAATGGTCAAAGCAATTTTCATGGTCATAAACTTTCACTCCAGTCCTGCCAGTTTTTCAGCCGGGCCCGAAGGCCGGCGGGATATTCATTGGGGTCGCTGTAGGCGTCCTCCAGGGCGTACACATGAAAGCCGGCCGCCACTGCCGTGGCCAGGCAACGGGGGCTGTCCTCAAAGACGGCGGCCTGCCCCGGCCGGGAGCCGCCCAGCCGTTCCAGGGCTTCCAGATAGATATCGGGCTTGTCCTTACCGGCGCCGGGGCGGGTGGTGAGCACAAAGGCAAAATACTCTGCCAGGCCCATCCGCTCCAGGGCGGCCTGCACCAGCCAGCTGTCGGTGCTGGTGGCCACGCAGCAGCGGCAGCCCCGGTCCTGCAGGGTTTTCAATACCCGCTCCGCTCCCGGTTTGGGCTGGATACGGAAGCGGTATTCCTTTTCCACCCGATCCAGCACCATCTGCCGGAGCTCTTCCTCACTCTGGGGCAGCTGGTATTCCCGCTTCATCAGCCGCAGGCTGTCGGTCAGGTTCAGGTGGACCAGGCGGCGGGTCAGGTCAGGGGCCGGTTCCCGGCCGGCTTCCCGGAGAAGCTGGGGGGCGCTGTCCGACCAGACATACATGCTGTCGGCCAGGGTGCCGTCAAAATCAAAGATGTTGAATGGTTCCATCAGATTTCTCCCGGGCTCAGAACCTGGCGGGAAAGGGCCAGCAGCCGCCGGGCCGCGGCCTCTTTATCCCGGGGGGCAAAGAGGGCGCTCACCAGGGCCACCCCGTCGGCGCCCGAGCCCCGCAGCAGGGGCAGATTTTCCTCATGGATGCCGCCGATGGCCACAATGGGCAATTCGCCCACCGCCGCCCGGATCCGGGCCAGTTCCTCCACCGGCAGGCGAGTCACATTCTGCTTGGTGTCGGTGGCAAATACCGAGCCGCAGCCCAGATAGTCGGCGCCCCCTTCCAGGGCCGCCCGGGCCTCGGCCACGTTGTGGCAGCTCACCCCGATGATCTTGTCGGGGCCCAGCTGGCGGCGGGCCTGGGCCAGGCTCTCGTCACTCTGGCCCACATGGACGCCGTCGGCGTCGCAGGCCAGGGCAACCTCCACATCGTCGTTGATGAGGAAGGGAACGTTGTACCGGCGGCAGACCGGCTTGATGCTCCGGGCCAGTTCCAGGAAGGCATCTCGGTCCAGTTCTTTTTCCCGCAGCTGAAAACAGGTAACACCGCTGCGCAGCAGGGTCTCGGCTGCCTGGGCCAGGCTCTCCCCCGGGGCCAGCCAGCTGCGGTCGCTGACGGCATACAGGCGCATGGCCTCCCTTGTAATCTTGGGCATATGGTTTTCCTCCTTGCCTTGCAAAAAAGGACGGAACCCATGGCTCCGTCCCGGTAAGCGCAGATTCCCGCGGCGGCATGACCCGCCGGGTCAAAGGGTCGAAGCAATGCTTCCTCTCAGCCCGAAGGCTCCCCGGTAACGTACCTTATTATACTACAGCAGTCTCGCCCGGGCAAGGGAAAGCGGCCCTGCCCGGGCCTTGCACAAAAAACAAGGGGCGTTTTTGTGCAGGAGGGAGAAGTAAAAGGCCCTTTGCCCGCAAAAAGCCCGGGCTGTGCTACAATAACGATAAAGAAACAGGCGGACCTTTCGCCTTTGCAGAAAGGAAATGGGTAGGATGGATACAAGGCAGTATATCGAAGAAGGCCGGGCGGTTTTAGGCATCGAGCTGGGCTCCACCCGCATCAAGGCGGTGCTGATCGACGGGGAAGGGAAGATCCTGGCCAAGGGCGGATTTGACTGGGAAAATCACCTGGTGGACGGCATCTGGACCTACAGCCTGCCGGAGGTCTGGCAGGGGCTCCAGAGCTGCTATCGGGATCTGACCAAGCGGGTCCAGAAGGAATACGGGGTGACCCTGAAAAAGCTGTCTGCCCTGGGCATCAGCGGCATGATGCACGGCTATATGCCCTTTGACCGGGAGGGGCAGCTGCTGACCCCCTTCCGCACCTGGCGCAACAATATTACCGGCCCGGCGGCCCGGGAACTCACCGAGCTGTTCCGGTACAACATTCCCCAGCGGTGGAGCGTGGCCCATCTGTACCAGGCCATCCTGAACGGAGAAGAACATGTGAAGGATGTGGACTACATCACCACCCTTTCCGCCTATGTGCACTGGCAGCTGACCGGCCAGCGGGTGCTGGGGGTGGGAGATGCTTCCGGCATGTTCCCCATCGATATTGACCGGCAGGACTATCGGCAGGATATGCTGGATGCCTTCGACCGGCTGGTAGCGCCCAAGGGCTATCCCTGGAAGCTGCGGCAGATCCTGCCCCGGGTACTGACGGCGGGCCAGCCGGCCGGCTGCCTGACCGCCGAGGGCGCGGCCCTGCTGGATCCGCTGGGCAATCTGGAACCGGGCGTGCCCCTCTGCCCGCCGGAAGGGGACGCAGGTACCGGCATGGTGGCCACCAACTGCATCCGGGAGCGCCGGGGCAATGTGTCGGCGGGCACATCCGCCTTTGCCATGCTGGTCCTGGAAAAGGAACTTTCCCGGGTATATACCCAGCTGGATATGGTCACCACCCCCGCCAGCAAGCTGGTGGCCATGGCCCATTCCCAGAACTGTACCTCCGCCATCAACGACTGGGTGGGTCTGCTGGGAGAAACCCTGGAGGCCTTTGGCCTTCAGGCGGACGAGGGTCGGCTCTATGAGACCCTCTTTTTAAAGGCAAAGGAAGGGGACGCCGACTGCGGCGGGCTGCTGCCCTATTGCTTCTATTCCGGCGAGCACGGGGTAGAGCTCACCAAGGGAATGCCCATGGTCATGCACCCCGCCAATGCCCGGTTCAATCTGGCCAACTTTATGCGGGCCCAGCTGTATACCTGCTTCGGCGCTATGAAGCTGGGGATGGATATTCTGGTGAAGGAAGAAAAGGCCGCCATGGATCAGATGCTGGGCCATGGAGGTATCTTCAAAACCCCCGGGGTGGCCCAGGGTATCCTGGCGGCAGCCCTGAACGTGCCGGTGGCGGTCATGGAAACGGCGGGCGAGGGCGGCGCCTGGGGTATTGCCCTGTTGGCAGCCTACCTGGGCCGGGCCTGCGCTGGCTGCACCCTGGAGGATTATCTGGACGGCACCGTCTTCAAGGATTCCCCCATGACGGTGATGCAGCCGGAGCCGGAGGCGGTCAAGGGGTACGAGGCCTTTATGGAGCGGTATAAAAAGGGTCTGGCTGCCGAGCGGGCAGCGGTGGAATGCCTGCTCTGAGGGCCGGCAAAAACCCAAAATCAGCCGGGAGGGGCAGAGAAACCCTCTTGCATACCGGAGCAAAAACGAGTATATTAAAAATAATTTGAATATGGATTCGGGGAGCTTTTGGGCTGAGAGGAAGCATTGCTTTGACCCGCAGAACCTGTTTGGGTAATGCCAGCGTAGGGAAAATCAGATTCCTTGTCTTAAGGGAGATGCACCGAGGCGGCGTATCTCCTTTTTTGATGCGGCTTTCCGGATCCGTCCAGGAATACAAAGGAGGATACAATGGAAAGAGCCTATCATACCCAGATGGAGGCGGCCCGGATGGGCATCGTCACCCCCGAGCTGGAGATCGTAGCCAAAAAGGAAAACCGCACCACCGCCGAACTGCTGCCCCTGGTGGCCTCGGGCAAGGTGGTCATCCCCGCCAACCCCCGCCACAAGGGCCTTTCCCCCAGCGGGGTGGGCAGCATGCTCAAAACCAAGATCAATGTGAACCTGGGCGTCAGCCGGGACTGCAAGGATTATGATGTGGAGATGAAAAAGGTGCTCAGCGCCGTGGAGATGGGCGCCGAGGCCATCATGGATCTGTCCAGCCATGGCAACACCCAGCCCTTCCGCCGCAAGCTCTGCAGCGAATGCCCGGCCATGATCGGCACCGTGCCGGTATACGATTCGGTCATCCACTATCAGCGGGATCTGGCCACCCTCACCGCTCGGGATTTCATCGACGTGGTGCGGCTGCACGCAGAAGACGGCGTGGACTTTGTTACCCTCCACTGCGGCATCACCCGCAAGACCATCGAGCAGATCCGCAACCACAAGCGCAAGATGAATATTGTGAGCCGGGGCGGCAGCCTGGTGTTTGCCTGGATGAGCATGACCGGCAATGAAAACCCCTTCTATGAATACTACGACGAGATCCTGGAAATCTGCCGGGAGCATGATGTGACCATCAGCCTGGGCGACGCCTGCCGGCCCGGCTGCCTAGCCGATGCCACCGATGTGTGCCAGATCGAAGAGCTGGTGCGCCTGGGCGAGCTGACCAAGCGGGCCTGGGCCAAGGATGTGCAGGTGATGGTGGAGGGTCCCGGCCATGTGCCCCTGGACCAGATTGCCGCCAACATGAAGGTGCAGCAGACCATCTGCCAGGGCGCGCCCTTCTATGTGCTGGGCCCCCTGGTCACCGACATCGCCCCCGGCTACGACCACATCACCGCTGCCATCGGCGGCGCAGTGGCGGCAGCCAGCGGCGCGGCCTTCCTGTGCTATGTCACCCCCGCCGAGCATCTGGCCCTGCCCAATGTGGAGGATGTGAAGCAGGGCATTATTGCCAGCCGTATCGCGGCCCATGCCGCCGATATCGCCAAGGGCATTCCCGGCGCCCGGGATTGGGACGATCGGATGGCCGATGCCCGGCGGGCCCTGGATTGGGACGCCCAGTGGGCCGAGGCCATCGACCCGGAGACCGCCAAGGCCATCCGTGCCGATCGCGCCCCCGAGGATGACCACAGTGACACCTGCAGCATGTGCGGCAAGTTCTGCGCCGTGCGCAGCATGAACAAGGCTCTGGCCGGCGAGTACATCGATATCCTGTAAAAGAAACGCAAAAAGAGCGGAAATGCTTTGGCATTTCCGCTCTTTTTTATGATTATTCGGCCTGCCCGGCGGCCCCGGCAGAAAGGATGGAGCCGGCCAGGGAAACGGCAGAGGATAAGGCGGTGGATACCACTTCCAGGGAATCGCACAGCCCCATTTCCAGCATGTCCCCATATTCCCGGCGGAGAAAATCGTACCCAAAGCCGGGGCCTTGTCCTTCCAGATTCGCCGAGAGTCGGTGCGGGGAGAGGCCGGCATTCCGGCAAAGCACCCGGAACGGTTCCTGCAGTGCATTCTGGAAGGCCAGAAAAGCCGAACGGGCGGCGGGTTCCTGGCTCCGGCAGGTCAGGGTGCGCCCTGCATCCCGCAGGGCAATGCCGCCTCCCGGCACAACGCCCTGGCGCAGGCTGGACTGAACGGCGCAGCCCTGGCTTTTCAGTCTTTGTGCCGCTTGGCCCGCATCTCCGCCTCGGTGGGGGCGCCCGCATAGATGATGGCAACACCGCCGGTCAGGCGGGCCAGTCGGTTGCGCAGGTTCACCCGATCCACTTCATAGAGGGCGGTCTGTATTTCCCAGCGCAATTGGATGACCCGGCGGCGCACAGCCTCCGGGTCGCCGGAGCCGCCGATATAGGTATGCCCCGGCACCGAGCGTATCCACTGGGCCGTTCCCAGCTGCTGGGGAGTGATATTTTCCAGGGACATGGCCAGATCGGAAGAGATAACCTGGGAGCGGGTCAGAACCGCGATATCCTGCAGGATCTCTTTTCTCCTCTCTCCGTAGGCAGTGGCCTTGACTGCCAGGGCGAACACCTTTTTCCGGCGGTTGTTCAGGGCTATGGTGGCAAGGGCTTCGCCGGTAACATCCTGCGCCATCACAAAGAGGGGGCGGCCGGCCTTTTGGGCGATAGTCAGGGCGGGGACGATCTGTTCCGCACTGGCGATAAGCTGGTCGGTCAGCAATACCAGAGGTTCCTCCACCACCGACTCACAGGAGCGGGGATCGGTGATCATCGCCGGGGAGAGATACCCCTGATCGATCTCCACATCCCCCAGGATTTTGACAAAAGAGGTTTGACTTTTGGCGTCCCGCACCGTGACGATCCCTTCCTGGGAAACACCCTGGAAAGCTTCGGTCAGCAAACCGGCCGCTTCCTCCCAGGCACCGCAGCAAAGGCGGATGGCTTCGGAAAGAGAGGGGACAGGCTGGGCACTGCGGCGCAGCTCTGCCAGGGCCTGGGCAGACAGGTCCTCCAGTTCGGCACGCAGACGGAGCGGGTCAATCCCTGCCATGAGCAGCCGCGCCCCTTCCCGCACTAAACTGTGGGAGAGAAGGGCAGTCAGGCAGATGCCATCCCCCAGCCGCTCAGAGATCTTTTCCAGAGCCTGCTGCAGGAGCCGGGCCCCCAGATCTGAGGGGGTCAGTTCCTGAAGCAGACCTCCGCCGGAACTCAGAACCAGACAGGATGCGCCCCCACTGACAGAGAACGATCTGCCGGCCATAAGGGCCATAGCAGGGCCCCAGAAGCCCGGCCAGCTCTTCCACGCCTCGCAGCAGGCTGAGCTGAGCCGAATCCTCAAAAGAAAAACAGGTGGACATATGAATCCCCGCTTTCTGAAAAAATCCGTAAAATCATCCTGACCCCATTGTAGCGAAAAGCCAGAAGAAAAACAATAAAAATTGGATGACCGGACATAATCTTAAAAAATAAAATATTCGATAAAACGAATGAAAAGCATATGCACTTGTGCAAAATTACAAAAAAACAGAAAATATTTGGTGCTTTTGAGAATTGCAAAAACCGAAAGGGGATGCAATGCTGAAATTGGTTGACCGGATAGTCGGTTTTAAAATAAAAAGGAGTGACATCATGAGAATCTCTTGTCGGCAGCAGCTGGAGCAGAACCCGGATCGGAAATTGATCTGTGCATATGGTGTATATCCCGGCGATTTTATCATCGACCTGATGCACCTGGCAGGGGTGGATTGCCTGATCCCGGACCTGGAACAGCAGGAGATGACCTATACCGAGATCTACCAGCAGATGCGGGTGGCAGGCGCCAACGGCATGTCGGTGATGGTACGGGTGAGCGGGCCAGATGCCCGCCATGAAATCGGCCATGTGCTGGATATGGGCGCCAGCGCAGTGATGGTGCCGGAAGTGAACAACCGCAAGGAAATGGAGCAGGTGGTGGACAGCGTGAAATTTGCCCCCATCGGTTCCCGGCTGGGGTGCTGCTATACACGGGGAACCAGGTACGGGCAGAACCCGGACCATTGTTATGAAGAGGCCAACAAGGAAACCTATATCCGGGTGATCCTGCAGAGCTGGGAAGCCATGGACAATCTGGAAGAGATCATATCGGTAGAGCATGCGGATTGCTTTACCCTGGGTACCGGGCATCTGTCCATTATCGATATCCCCGACAACTATGAATCTCCCCGGATCATGGCGTTTACCGATAAATATCTGCCCCTGCTGCGGAAATACGGCAAGCACGGGTCGGCCCAGGCCGAAAACAGGGATCCGGCGGCCATTGCAAAATGGAAGGATATCCCGGAGATCTGCTGGATCAAGCTGACTCATGCGGTGGGAGTCATCTCGGATGCCTATATGGATTTCGTCAAGGGAGTGAACGCGGCACTGGGTCAGTGACCGCCCAAAAGAAGAGGAAAAAAGGAGAAGGGTATCATGACGTTGGGTACTGTATTTGCGGACCTGCAGGTGTTTGCGCTGTTATTGCTGGCAGGCGTTATCATTCGGGAACTGCTCCCGCCCCTGCAGAAACTTTTTCTTCCGGCCTGTATCATCGGCGGCGTGCTGGGGCTGATTCTGGGGCAGCAGTGTCTGGGCATCATCACCGTCCCGGGTTCTTTCAGTGAAGTCACCACTATGCTATGAAGATCATCATGTCGGCCATTCCCATCGGCGTGGCCATTACCGGCAAGCGGATCGCGCAGCATATGGATTTTGCCTGCGCCAACGTATTCCTGTTCGGTATGCAGATGATCGTGGGCACCCTGATCGGCGTCTTTTGCATGGGGCTGTGGCCGGGCCTGCCGGAGGGCTGGGGCCTGCTGGGCGTGTTTTCCTATTTCGGCAGCCATGGTTCGGCCGGTTCGGCCGGCGCCATCCTTCAGGATGCCGGCGTGACGGGCGCGGTGGATATCGGCATGGTCATGGCCACCATCGGCGTGCTGGTTTCCATGGTGGTCGGCATGATCATGGTGAATATCGGCGTGCGCAAGGGCTGGGCTGCTTTTGTTAAGGAGCCCACCAAGCAGCCCCGGGAATTCTATAAGGGCGTGCTCCCCAAAGAAAAACAGGAGGCCATTGGCTACACCACCACAACCACCACCAGTGTGACCCAGATCGCCTTTCAGCTGGCCATCCTGCTGCTCTGCTATACTCTGGGCGAGTGGATCTTCAAATTCCTGATCCAGTTCATCCCGGTTCTGTCCAAGGTGAGCTCCATGCTGTACGGCCTGATCGGCGGCATGATCCTTTGGCCCCTGCTGGGCATGGTGAAGTGCGATGGATATGTGGATAAAAAGACCATCTCTTCCATTAGCAGCTTCTGCCTGGAACTCATGATCCTGGCGGCCTGCGCCACCCTGAACCTCAGCCTGATCGGTACCTATATGGTGCACATCCTGCTGCATGCGGTCATCTGCTGCGGGCTTACCCTGGTCTTCACCTTCTTCTGGTTCAAGAAGATCCATAACCCCGAGTGGTTTGAGAAGTTCCTGATGGTGGTCGGCATGTCCACCGGTTCCAACGCGCAGGGCTATGCCCTGGTGCGCGCCATCGACCCGCACGGCGAATCCTGCATTTACGAGGCTTTGGGCGTGTACAAGCGGTCTTTTTCTGGTATTACATCATCCAGCCTGTGGTGTGCACCACCGTCGTGTATACCCTGCTGCCCACGCTGGGCATCGGCGCGGCTTTGATGGTGGGCGCGCTGATCCTGTCCGCAGGTATCTTTGCCAAGATGCGCAAGGGCGCCTGAAGGGCCGCCGCGCGCTGAATGCCGGCGGGGAATGAGCCGGCAGAAAAAACAAAATACAAAAAGGCTCGCAGGGATTTCGTGTTCCTGCGAGCCTTTTTGCAAAACGGTAAAATTGGTTGCATTTTTCAGGGGGCTGCGATAAAGTAGAAGAAAGAATGGAAAATGGGATAAGATCGCCCCGGAAAGAGAGATCAGGTACAGATGAAAAAGGCACGACAGAAAACGCCGATCGGCGAAAATCTCCTGACCCTGCGGCATCGGATGAAGATGACCCAGAGCGAGTTTATTGATATGTTTTTCAAGGATGAAGCCGGCACGCCTCTGCTCAGTGTGGCCAAGCTTTCCAACCTGGAAACCAAGGGGAACCGGGATGAAGAGATGCTGGCGGAAAGGGTGGCCGGCAAGCTCTCCCTGGACCCGGCGCTGTTTTCGCTTTCACCCGATGACTTTGCCAAAAATATTGATGTGTTTATGGAAAAGGCCAACCCTAAGCTGCCGGCCGAGGCCGAGCCCAGGGTGCTCAATCGGGGCAGCTATATCGACAGTGTGGTGGAAGCCCTCAGCGATTACCTGGTGGGGAATATTTCTTCCGGCAAGCTCCAGCCCGGCAGCCGCCTGCCCAGTGACCGGGCCTTTGCGGAGATGCTGGGGCTGTCCCGCTCCTCGGTGCGGGAAGCGCTCAAGGTGCTCAGCGCCATGGGGATCATCCATATCCTGCCGGGCAGCGGCATGTATCTGGCCAAGGATGCCAGCGGGATTTTCACCCTGCCCTTTTCCTGGGCCTTCCTGCTCAGCACCGATTCCAATCAGAACGTATACCAGCTGCGGATGATCCTGGAACGGGAGACGGTGCGCATTGCCACCCAAAAGCGGGGAACGCCCGCCTTTGCGCCCATTCGTGAGGTGGCCAGCCGGGAAAAGAAGCTGCTGGAAGAGCGGGATTTCTCCGGTTTTCTGAGCTGTGACCAGGAATTCCATATGAACATCGCGGCCTGTGCCGGCAACGAGATCCTGTACAATCTGCTGCTTACCTGCCGCAAGATCCTTTCCTTCCTG
>Ga0129313_1001551_pt1 | contig 14129 bp, 17 predicted proteins | sample O1105metagenome_FD_94436 | JGI IMG/M metagenome (GOLD analysis project Ga0129313, IMG submission 94436) | Orangutan group fecal microbial communities from fecal samples from Wisconsin, USA - O1105 metagenome | ecosystem: Host-associated > Mammals > Digestive system > Large intestine > Fecal... | reverse complement strand
CTCACAAAGCAGGGACGGTATGCGGGAACGCTGACGGAAGGTGATCTGCTCTGGTACATGAAGAGCCATCTGAACCAGAGTTTAAAGGATATGGAGCTGATCTCCGTCATGGAGGTAAAGCGTCGTCAGGACAACAGCCCTGTAAACGCCGGAGCAAAAATGGAAGATCTGCTGGATAAGGCGATGCAGCAGAACTTCGTCCCGGTACTCGATGACAATAAATCCTTTATCGGAATTATCACGAGACGTGATATCATGAAATATTTTTCCGGTTCCTATAAGAAAACAGGAAATGCTTAACCTTGACTACCATATCGGCCGGAGCCATTGCCCGCATCAAATCATAAATATAATCATCTTTTGAAATTGCTTCCAGCATCAGACTGACTTTCAGATATTTTTCCTGCTGATTGATTTCGAGCTTATAATATTTCTCTCCAACAATCGCATCCAGAACTTCCCGGAATTTCTTCTGCGTATACGGCAGACCGGACACCCAATGTCCTTTTATGTTCCTTCTGCGATCCTCCATAGTCTCCTCACCAGTAAGGCGGATCTGCATAAGCTTTTCCCAGTAGTCACACTCAGCATCCTCCATACTGTCCATGTGACGGTTCTCCATCACCCGGTCCAGCTCATCCCAGATCAGAACCAACTGCGCATCATATACCTTTGCAATCCGCTTGAATTCTTCAATCTTTGCAATATGCTGCGGAAAATAACGGATCACATCCGGAATTACAAATTTATTCACTGTGCCGTCACCTCCCCTAATATTGGAATCTGATTCCAGTCCAATACAAGGTTTGCTCTGGAACTATTCAGTGTTGTCTCAGCTATATCCACGACTCCAGCTACATCCAGCACGGCCGCCTGCAGCTTCGATATGTAAATCGTGGATTTCGTTGTCTCATCGCCGTTCTTCCACTCCATCGCGATTGACTTCAAATACTCTGCAATCTTTTCTTTCACTGCGGCCCCGACGCTGCTCCAGCTATATCCACTCATGTAAGAGAGTTTTGTCGTGACATTTACCCGAACCGCATCCACAGACTCAATCGTCACAGCGTGATCAATCGGCGCCCATCCATATCCCCTCCCACTTTCCGATGGGATTGCTGCCTCCTGAATCTGTTTAATCAGATATTCAGAACACGTCCCAAATTCGGAGCTGAGCACAATTACCCGGACTGTCCCCGGACCATTCCAGACCGGTTCCACCTTGCATCCGCCTACCCCGGCAATCGCCTCCACCTTTTCCTTATACTGCGCAATATTCCCCCCAAACGATTCCGTTGTAAAGCTCTGAAGATATCTCGTATATAAAGCGTCCCTACTTTCATCATCTTCACCGCTGATCAGAATCTCCTTGATCTCAGCCTTTTCCAGCCCATCCACATAGTCGATTGCTGTCACCTCACCAGTGAGTCCATTTGGTCCGGATCCGCTCTCCTCGCACGCAGCCCTATACTGGAATTTTCCTGCATTGATCACTCCAGACACCGCATAATGGAAGGATTTTAAGGAGAAACGACTCCCAATTGGAACCGTGCAGTTTGCTTCAATCAGGACCTCCGCATACGTGGCAACCTTCCGGTAGATCCCACGATCCTGTGTGATCTTAACAAGCTCTTCCAGGTCCGCAGTATCGGCATGACTCTGGCGGTACACATAATCCAGCTGGATATATAATTTCTGCATCTCATATGCAAGGGCCGCCAGCGCATTAAATACCAGTGAGCCCTCACCCGTCTGGACCCCGTTTCCGACTTTTTTTTTCGCATCGCTTAAGATTGTTTCAAATGTCCTATCTTCATACACCCTGATCCACCTCCACTTCTCCAAACTCCGTCACTGCTCGGAAGGAGACAAGCATCTGATCATCCTTCCGGTCAACTTCAAAATCTGCAATATCTGAAATATACGGATTTACAAGCAGAGCGGACCGGATCTCATTCTCGCAATCGGTCTGCAGGAATTCTTTTGAGATCGCACGGCCAATATACTGTTCCATATCTGCACCATAATCCCAGGAATAGATCGGATAACGAAAGCGCTGCGTCTGCAAGCAATTCCATATCCATACCTTTACAGCTTCTTTTCCTTCCACGATTTTCCCAGTCAGCTGCCCCGTAGTGAAGTCAATTCCGTATTCCCTGGGAATTGTCCCAGTACTTTCCGAAGTCGTCCCCTGCGGCTCCTGTGCCGCGTAGGATGTAGGTAAAATACTCATACGCTCACCATCTTTCCCAGTACCAGATACTGTGAGTCACTCACACGGTAAACAGCCACCTGATCTCCCGCAGCAAGCGCCGGGAGATATTTTGATTGATCCTGCAATGCTCCGCCAGCCGGACACTGACCGGCAACCGAGACCGCAGTCGGTGAAAGCAATCGATCACTGAATAACAGGTCATCCGATGCGAGTTCCAACTTTCCAATGCGACAGGACGTCGGTCCCGTCATCACTGCAAGCTGGATTTCTCCTGCTTTTCCATCCATTTCCTCTCCCGCTGAACTTCTCACAGCATCCAATAGGTCCGCTTCCCATCCCATTTTCATCGCTCCTTATCTATTTGCTCTGTTTGACCGCACTCGCTTCCACTTCTGTCATGACTGCATCAAACTTCAATGTCAATTCCATTCGGTACGTACCGTTCGACCAGGTGTGCTTATCCGATGCGATCCAATATCTTCCGGACAATCCAGTTGCTCCGTCCGTTACAGCTACGTAATAGCATGACAGGCAATTGATGTCTCCGCTTGCTGAAAGCGTAATGGTCTGAGTCGGCAGTGTTTTCAGCTGGGACTTTGCGGCCGTTACCGCATCCACTCCCTTTTCCTTCTTATAGATTGCCTGATACACGCCAAACCTCTCAATCGACTCATCATCCTTTACCTCTCCGATCTGACGTCCTTTGCTGTCCAGGATACGGATCCGGTTCTTTGTCTCCTCCATCGTCTCCTGGATATCAGAGCTGAAAATATTTTTCTGGTCGGAAAGGACAAATTTTGAAACGATCCACTCTGCCTTATAGATTCCAAGTCCCCGTTTATAAATCATCGCAAAATATTTATCTCCGGAAATCTTATGTGCTTTCGTATACGCAGCCATGATAATGTCATACAGGCTCATCTCATCACAGATCATGGATTTAATATTAATTCCGGTCGGATACAGATACCGCACTGGGATCTGTGCATCGGAACACACTTCTGCCGCGATTGCTTCTGCTGTCGTATTCTTGAATTTCTTCTGATCCGTTGATTTCAGGAGATTCTTCATCATGTCCATCGCGGAAAACGTGACGGTACCTATCTGGCTCGACCGCTCAATTCCAGCAATCTGCCCGTAAAACACTTCTCCGACACGCTCATCCGTTAAGGAGACAAAATCCCCTATTTCTACCGCAGGAAGCTTCATCGTATCGTCATAAGGTGCATTCAGATATGCAAATTCGAAGCCTCTGGCCACCTCCAACGCGGATCCGGACCAGGAAAATTCTGCACACGCATTCGTGATATCATACTGAATATTCTGCTGTGGTTTAATCAGTTTTACGATCATCGCAGCCTCCTATCCCGGAATTGTCAATACCTGCCCTGGTTTGATCAGATTCGGATTGCTTCCGATCACTGACTTGTTCGCCTCATATATCTTTTTCCAGGAGGCAGATCCAGTCATTCGTCTGGCGATTGCGCTGAGACAATCACCTTTTTTTACGGTGTAAGTTGTCCCCTGCTTCTCCGGCTGTGTTCTTGCAACACCTGTCCCATCCACTGTTATTCCAGAGTCCAGCGAGGATAAGGTTACAACCGCAGAAGCCGTGACCTTAACTGCACGGTGTTCTTTTAAAGAGATCGAGAAACTAATATCACCGGTTCCATCATCCTCGCCCCAGCTGAAGCTTTCCACTCTGCATGGGAAATTGATGGGAGTCCCGGTAATAACCAGCTTCGGGGGACTCCCATCCCGCAGCTCTTCAATAATCTCCACGCACCTCTTCGGAGCTATCAGGTTCCGATAAGAACAATATGTATCGTAATTTTTCGGAAAAAAGGAAGAAAACGAGATTGTCCGCAGCTTTCGTTTTCCTCCAAGATCGACTTCTCCAAGTGCATTTACTGTAACAGTCTCGTTTCCGCTGTCGGAGGAAACCGTATACTCAGACGGAATGACCGGAAAGCGAAACCATGTTGAACTTCCTTTAAGCCATATTTCCACTGAAGCTGTAACCCCCTCTATTTCTGGCCGACTTCTGGATCTTGCGAGCAAGCCGCTCCCCAAGACGATCGATGTCCGCCTCTTCTCTTATAATGATCTGATCAGCAAGCTTCGGAATGTTGACCGTCTGACCCTGACCGCTCTTTGCCATCTGCATAGAAACATCATGCGGATAGATCCTTGTTCCACGCGGAAGATCCAGAATCTCACCACCACGCTCGTGTACCTGCACCAGACCACCGCGCCAGGAGCTGTCTCCAATCGCACGACCCGGAACACTCACGACCGATTCGGAAGATGCTCCACCGCCTGAAAGCTTTGTGATTCCCTTGATGCCGTCAACAACACCCTTGATCGCATTTACAATTCCCTGGATCAGTCCAACAAGCGTATTTACGATTCCACTGAAGATATCCACGATTCCTTTCCATGCCGTTTCCCAGTCCCCTGTGAACACTCCTGTCAGGAATGTGGTGATTCCTTTGATCGTCTGGATAATTCCGGAAACGATCGTAACAACACCGGAGAGCAGACCGGCGAATGCTGAGATTGCCACTCCACAGGCTCCTGCGATCACGGTACCGAACAAATTCGCAAAGACCGGAGCAAATTCTTTCACCGGATCCAAGATCGGCTGCAATGTCTCCTTCAGCTCTGAAAAACTCTTTTTCAAGCTTTCAAATGTCGGTGACGAGGAATTGATTCCCGCTTTGAATACATCAAAGTGTGTCGCAATCGAGAGCAACACAACCGCAAACGCAGCGAGCAACGACATCACAACCGCTACCGGCGATGTAAACGCTGCTGTTACTGCTTTTGCAAGTCCTATACTCGTATGAAGCTGCTCAAAGCCTCCGGCCGCTCTGGATGCAATGCCGATCATCCGGTTAATGCTCACTCCTGCGGATCCCAGTGTGCTTACAAACTTTCCGAGCATCATGATTCCAGGTCCCACAGCCGCAGCTACCGCAAGCCATTTGACAATCTGTTTCTGCTGAGCTGCATCCATGTTATTAAATGCATCAACGCAGTTTTCAACTCCATCTGTGATTTTTTCAAATGCTGGAAGTAAAAATTCACCTATACTTATACCCGCATTTTTTACTTTGTTAAGGACAATATTCCACCGTTCAGTTGGCGTCAACATTTTTTCATAAGATTCTTGGGTTAAGCCTATTGACAAATTCATTTGATTCAAGCATGTCGTATAATCATTTAACCCCGCTCCAGCCAAAACAGTCATACTATTTAAAGCCTCGACAGATCCAAATAATTTTGCCATTGCATCTGCGTCACCTTTCGTCTTTTCTTTAATTTCAGTCATGAATTTTGTCCATCCAACTGCCTTTAAATGTGTTGCGCTAAAATCTAATCCTAATTGCTTTGACACCTTTGCTGCATCTGCTGTAGGTTTTAAAATATTTGAATAAGCAGCTTTCAATCCTGTAATAGCAGAGCTAGTTGCTATACCATTCTTCGTTAAAATTGCAACACTTGAAAACAATTCATCTGTGGATACATTCAAAGAATTCGCAACCGGTGTAACCTGTCCTATAGAAGCCGCCAACTCTCCAAACGTTGTTTTGCCGTAATTCTGAGTCATAAGCATCTGATCTGATAATGTGCTATATTCGACTGCTCCCTGGAAAGAATTATATACGGTTGTTAATCCATCTACAGCTGTAGCTGTATCAGTAAATCCAGCTTTTGCCGATTTAATAGCTGTTGCCACCAAATCTAATGATTTTTCTGTTGCCGCTCCTGCAGATATAGCATTGTACTGAGCTTCAGAAATTTCAGTTGCTGATACGCCTAATTGATTTGACAATTTCAATGTACTATTACGAATTGCATCTAAGCCCATAACCGATGTATCTGCAATAGTAGATACTTTAGCTATACCATTTTCAAAATCTAAAACCATTTTTCTGGCAGCGCTCCCCGCTCCAATAAGTGGTGCCGTAACCGCTGCCGTCATCTTCGTTCCCATCCCAGTGATCCCCTCACCAAACTTTTCGACGCTCTTCCAGGCATTCTGAGCACGTTTTGTTCCGGACGTCAGAGTTCCGATCGTCTTGTTAAAAGAGGACGTGAAATTATCGATCAGGTTAAAACGTACATCAACATCTTTTTTTGCCATATCGTCCTCCTTCCACTAAAGATCATGTTTTTCAAGCATTTGATTTATCTTTTCACGCATGATTTCAGGATACTTACTCTGATATTCCTGCCTGGTCTGCTCTGCATAGTGTTTCCCAGGAACAAATCCGCCTGTGTAATGTCCATGAAAGTCATATTTTGCATGTCCATTTTCAACCAGATGGAAATGTGGCGCCCGGTTTGTACTTGTCACAAAGGAGCTTGTCCCTTCTTTTGCACCCTGGATCTTCCATTTCCTGATCCGTTTACTATAATTTGCAGGCATTTTTGCATTGACATCTTCATTGAAGTTCTCAGCCACCTCAAACAGCGCATCTGAAGCTGCTTTCGGATAATCCGTCACCAGTTTCTTCATGTCCGCCACCAGCTCATCCGCTCCATCAATCTCAAGTCTCAGCATCCTCACCCCTCCATCCGGTTCCGCATCTCCAGATAATATGCAGCTTCTTCCTCAGCAAATGCCCGGATCACCCGCTTATCTGATTCATGCGCGTCAAAATAAACTGACGGCGGCCAGTTGTGATTACAGAACAGGTAATACATCAACTGGAAATCGCCGTCAGTGTCGATCAGTTTTTTATTTCTTTGATATCCTCTTTTTCGTCCTCGTCATCATCTCCGAATCCGGATAATTCCGCCACCTCGTTAAAAACCTTTACGAGTTCTCCTCCCGGGAACAGTGTCTTTGCAAGTTCGATCGGGGATGCTGCGCCAAAATGTGTCTGCAGTTCCTTATCCTTTAAAGACGGCGTCTGCATGGACTCCACAACAATCAGTGCACGTGTGCGGAAGGTTTTGGAAATATCCACGTTTCCTTTCTTGTTAGTCGCAGTCGCCATGAGATCCGTGTAAGTATCTCCTGACAGTGCTTTGATCTCCACCATAACCTCCTCTCCCATCAGCTGAGAAATGCGCTCGGCTCTGATCTTTTTTGTCGGCACCTCAGCGAGTTTCTCGCGATCCAGTCTCATAAGCATATCAATTGATAACATCGTCATAGTTTTTACCTCCTACGCACTAATTACATCCAGAAGATCCCAATCCTCAAATGTGAACGGAATTGTCTCCTCTGTGACTTTTCCAGATTCCCAGTCCATCAGCGTCAGTTTTGTCAGTTTGCAGCTATACAGAACGACTCTCTCCGCTCCTAAAGCATCCGGATCATCCAATTTGATGATGATCTTAAAACTCGGTGTCTTTCCCCGCTTAAGCCGATCAGACACCTTCTTCGTGATGGTACTGCGTACATGATGCATTTTCAGAGTTCCGCTTCCTTCGATATTGGTCAGCTTCTTTCCTTTCGTAAGTTTTCTTACCTGCGGAACATCTGTATAAGACATCGAAAGCTCTGCCTGTGCAGATTCGATCTCAGCCAGATAATCATCATCAAACCAGACTTCTCCGAAGGTTCCGTTGATTGACTGGTTTGCCGTATATGTCTTTGTCATTCCTTATCACCTCCATCAAACGTTGATCGTTAAACTTACGTCCTCGATTGCATCCAGAAGAACAACCGTTGCTCTTAAGAATACGTGGGAACCAGTATTTGCAATTTTCACCTCATCATCGGAGAGATCCGCCGGTTTCTTCGTCTCGCCATTCACTGTGACGTTCTTTCCAAGGCTCTCCAGATAGGTTCTCTGGCTTGTAAGATCGATCTCAACAGTTCCGGACTCGATGATCCCGGCATTGACAAGTGTCTGGAAATATCCGTTGATCGCGGTGATCAGCAGACACTTATTATCGTAGCTGTTGGCATATTTACCGATGTAGCTGTCCTGGATCGTAGTCTGGATATCTGACTTGATCATATCCATGTCCTCTACCAGCTTTGCTTTTTTGAACGAGTCGCCTTTGACGCCAGTCGTTGTCACAAATGAGGTAACCGCGCGGTCCAGTTTGACCTTTTCCCTATCCCAGAAACCTAAAAGTTTTCCGTTTCCAACCGCGGTATTTCTTGCCTCGGAATCCAGGCGCTCCACATCATCAAAATCCTTTAACGGCGCGTAAGTGGCGGAGATCGTCACATCCATTCCCGCAAAGATCCCGGCAATCCTCGGTGTCCCCTGTTCGGCCGTATAGGTCTTTCTCGTAATTGTCACGGAGTTATCTCCGTTATCACTCGTCTCGTCCCTGTAGAGCTTTGAGGTCCAGTTGATAATTCCCTCGCAGTCTGCGGAATCTGCATTCGGCAGCACTGCCTTGATCATGTAATTGTTATTGCCTCTCTGGGACTTCACCCAGGAAATGATATCCTCTACCTTTCCATCGGTCTCCACGGTCGGGATCGCCATCCACTGGAAGGTTTCCGTCTCAAAATACTTCAGCATGGCCGAATAGAGGTCACTGACATCCCCGGTGGTTGTCGGCATTACATAAACAAGGACCTTTAACGGTGCCTTGCTGTACCCCTTCAGTGCATCCTTGATATACTGCTGATTTGCTTCCGATAACGTTGTCGGCACGTCCGAAACATCCCGGACCGTATAGGTATCCGGTGTTCCGGTTCCGGTTACGCTCGCATCTCTGAGTACCAGCGCCACGATTCCTCGTGAACCGCGTTCGATCAGGCTTGCCGCCTTTTCAAGGAACGTAATCGAAATACTGGGCGATGTTAATTTTGCCATTTCAGTCTCCTTTCACTGTCATTTCTGTATGCAGATTCTCCATGATCTCCTCCGTATCTGGTTTTCTGGTATCTTCCCACCAGTCCAGTCCAAAAGAGATCTGCAGGATGTTATTCTGGTCACCGATATACTCGTGACTATACCGGAGGACCAGAAGTTCCCGATCTCTGATCCGTACTGTCATTCCAAGCAGTTCCCCTATCTCCTCCGCTTTTTCCAGGTTGTCCAACTGATTAGGGACTCTTTGGACATACGTGATCAGAACAGAACAGCTTTTATGCAGCATGTTTTTCGTCTGCCAGTCCATTCCGGCCGGAACACATTCCACAAAAAAATACGGGGGAACGGCTTTATCCACCGTGTCATTCCCGTATCTTGTAATCTCTGGATATTTCTGCTTTAAAAGTCCATTAACTGTGCGGATCACGTCCGCATACTGGACATCAGCCATGATCCGCCTCCTTTACTGCATGATCACTCGACTCCGTGCACATGAGTTCCAGATAATAATTCTCCTCAAGAGGATTGGTGATGTAATTTATCTGGAACTGTCTGCCATTGTAGAGAACCACATCCTTCTCCGTGACATCCGTGTACCGGATCGTAACCTTATACATCAGATCGTTCACGTTCTTGTAATACTCAAGCTGTTCCTTTCCTCTGACAGGGCGGGTCTCAGCCCAGCACTTTTTAAGAGGAACAAGCTCATGGACTGTGTTTCCAAGTTTATCTTCCGCCGCCTGATACCGCATAATCGTCACACGGTGCTTCAGGCGCCCCGGATTGATTCCTTTTACCAGACTCATGTCTCCGTCTCCTCCTTCTTGAGTTCATATTTCATCCGGAGCTGCAGGATGATGGACTGGAAGGTATACTCGATCCGCTTCTTTGTCTGCTGCTCAGACTGCATCAGTTCCCGGTTGTCATACATATTCTGAACAATCGCGGCCAGAAGCACCTGAGCCGTCGGGTCCGTGTCGTCGTATGCTCCTACCGCAGATCTGATGTATTCCTCTCCGGCAGCCATCATCGTATTAAGCAGACCGTCCTCCTCATCCCCATCGATCCGGAGATAAATTTTGATATCTTCCAGTTTCATCCGTTACCTCTCTTTACGCTCCGGCTACCGTCGCATCATCAATCGTGACAACACCATTTACAAATGCCTTTGCATCCTTTGTACGGACATCCATTCTCAGAATTCCGCGGAAAAGAGTCATATCCTGCTCATAAGCGTTAAATCCTGTCACAGATGCGGTATTGGAGGCCAGGATAGAAAGTTCCTGACGGTCAAAGACCTTAACCCCTTCCTTCAGATCACCGCAGATCATCGGAATTCCTCTCTTCTTCGCTGTTGTTTCATCTGACTTCAGGATGGAATTCGGAACGACAACCAACGGGATATTTCTTGTTCCAACCGCAAGCATCTGTTTGATCGGGGATGTCTGATCCGCATTCTGCTTTAACAGATATCTGCCGTTGGTATCCTTTAACGTATCCATCCAGTTTAAACCATCATCGTTGGTGACGATCTTGGAAGTATCCTTAAAGGCAGAACCGAGAGTCACATTGATAAGTTTCTTGATTCCATCAAGATTTGCCAGTTCTGTGGCGCTCTTACTCTTCATAATGTTAAGGATCAGGCGGTTTCTTGTCGCGATATCCTGTTCCCCTAACCACCGGATCAACGTATTCGCGATATTCGCATCAGAATCCGCAAGCAATTCATTTGTTACCGGCAGCCATCCAGCATACTTCTTGATCGTATACTCAATAACTTCGAAGCTTGGTCCGGCAATACCGGAAATTTTTCCGCCCTCAGAAACTTCCGCAAAGCCTTCATAATCAGCTCTTGACTGGTAGGTGCGGCGTCCGCTCTCGGTTGTTACGGTTTCTGTATCAACGAGAGACTGTAAAGAGAATTTTTCCTCTCTGTAACGGTTGATCTCGGTACGGATATCATCCGGAACGGTATATCCGCCGTCCGCTTTCGTTCCCTCCGTATTTGCCTTCGCCGCGTCTTTAAAATAATGACGAGCAGCATCTGCAAACTCGTGGATCGCTTTGTTGTAATTTACATTGACGCTCTTAAGTCCGCCCTTGTTTGTCGGTTCCCCTCCTTCCGGCTCATTTCCGCTGCCGTCATCTCCACCGGTCGGAACCTGATCATCAATATCCTTTAACAGGTCAAATTTGTCCTGAAGATCCTGCAGCTCCTTCTTCGCTGCCTTTGCCTCCTCCAGCTTTCCGGCGTTTGCGAGATCGATCACCGTCTGCTTCTGCGCATTGATCTGATCTAACAGTGCAAGTAACTTCTTATTCATGCTCTTTCTCCTTTCACACCCCGTATTTATCGAGGTCCTTTAACAAGTTTTCTTTTTCTTCTTCAGCAGCTTTTTCTTTTGCCTTTGCTGCCCGAAATTCTGCTGCCATTTCAGGCGTCACTGCCATCATACCGGACGCATTGGTCAGCGCCGATGCTTCTTCTGAGATCGCATCAACAAAGCCAAGCTCCACTGCTCTCTCAGCAGTCAGCCATGTTTCCTCGTTCATGAGCTGTAAGATTTCTTCTTTCGACCGACCAGTTTTCAATACATAGGCATTCGCAAGCGCCTCATCATAAGTCCGGAGGATGTCAGCCATCTTCTCCATATCCTGATGGTTTCCAGATACTCTGCTGGTAGATACGCAGTGGATCATCAGCATTCCGATCGGTGAGATCGTACAAGGTCCTGCCATTGCGATCACCGAGGCTGCCGACGCCGCATAGGACTCCACCTCAATGTCAACGTCCTTCCGGCCGCGGAGCATCGTATACATTTCCTGTCCGGCAAAGACTTCTCCGCCTCCGGAATTGATCTTCACCTGCAGCCGGTCCCCCTTCGGCAGCTCCGCAAGCGCCTTCTGGACATCTCCCGGCGTGGAGCACTCGATTCCAAACCAGTCATAGATTTCCTTCCAGTCGTTCCCAACAATATCTCCATTGATTTTTAAGATCATTTTCCTTCATCTCCTCCTTTCCCCACACCATAAGCGGCTCCAACGGACCTCAATGGTACATAGTTTCCATTGACGATCAGCTGATCTCCACCCTCAAGAGATGGCAAATCCAGAAAATGTCTTCCCTCATTCGGCGTGTAAATCCCATTCTGGACTCCCGATGTGATCGTTTTCATCTGCGTTTCCGCATTCGTCCGGAGCAAAACACGCTCATTGAACTTATACAGGAATCCATCCCCCCGCTGCTTATCCGTCAGGCACTTATAATTGATCTCCTGCTCGTACATCGTGAGCCGGAACAGCATGGTATCTACTAAAAAAGCCAGCTGCTGCGTTTCTGAATTCGCATAGCTGGACTTTTCATAGTCGTTGATCTGATTTGGTTTTACTCCGAATGCCGCCGCGATCTGCAACGCCGTATATTTTCGGAGTTCATAATACTGTGCATCCGTCAGTTTATAGGTCAATGGCTGCAATGTCATTCCCACAGGAAGCGGTACGACCTTTCCGGCATTCTTTGCGCCGGTGAGAAGATCATTGTATTCCTTCTGAAGTTTTGTCCGTAATGTTTTGTCGAGATCGCCGGTATACTGCAGCACGCTGGATGCCGTTAAGCCGCCTTCATACATCCTGTTAAGATATGACTGTGAGTTTCCGGCACCTGTAACCGTATCTTTCAGAATCTCACGCACGGATTTTCCCATAATGCCGTCCCAGGTCAGCCAGGTCTTGAAATGCAGAACGCTGTCCTGCCGGAACGTATAGGTCTTTCCTGTTTTCGGATCTGAATAACGGTAATAGAGCTGTCCCTTTTCCCCAAAGACGCCAGCATCATCCATCAGGACATCCACACAGTCTGACTGCATCGGCCAGAATGCCCGGACTACATATTCCCCTCCGAATTTCTTCCGCTTAAATTCAGTCTGCATCCAAACATATGCGTTTCCATAGTGCTGGCAGTTTGCTTCGATCGTCGCCCAGAAGGTCGCCGGTGTCATGATCGAGTTCGGCCGGTACATCAGAAGGTCAGCCGCTTTATCTGTCGGCGCCCGTACCCGTCCTCCACTCTCATCTTCCTTGTAGAACTTCAACGGCATCTTTCCCATAGTCTCCGAAAGCGCCTTTAAACAGGTGAAATATGTCGTCTCAGCAATCGCCTTCGGCTTTGTCTGGTCGATCCCAAGAAGCTCCAATAGCTTTTCCAGCGTGTTCCCCGATGGAGAATCTGCTGAGATCTCATTTTTGATCGATAGTTCTTTCATTTTACTAAAAATACTCATGATCCGATTTCCTCCAGGAACCTCGCCACATAATCATTCATGTTTTCCGCTTCAAAATCGTGATATAATGCCAGTTTAAAAGCCGCCAGCGTCGCGTCCACCGGGTCAATTCGCTTTGTGGTGGCATCCTTATCGATCTTGATCAGACCGTTATTCTGCCGCGTCACGGCGTTTGACATCGCATAATTTAGCAGTGCGTTATGTACATACTGGATATTTCCACAGTAGACCTGCTCCCGGAAGCCCTGTGTGGACTCGTTGAGGGACTTGTGGCTCTGGTAAACCTCTTCCACCGTATATCCTTCGTTCGAGAGATCCAGCATCAGCTTACTGGCGTTCGCAGGGTCAAAACACAAGCACTGGATGTCCAGTTCCAGCTTCTTACAGGTATCAAGCACATATTCCATGACCCGCGACTGATCCACGATTGGTGTGTCTGTGACCTCCAGATACCCTAAGCGTAGCCATGCATCATAAGGGACCTTGTCCTTCATGATGTGCTCTCTAACCCGGTCCATTGATGGAATAAAGCTGTGTGTCCAAAGGTAATAGCGGACGATTGGTCTCCCGCTCTTATCAATCTCCGCGATTTGATACGGTACGATAAATGCCACGGACGTCAGGTCGATCTTCGCCGACATATCAAATCCAATATACACCGGCCGCCCTTTCAGCTCGATTGGTACTTCCTTGACCTCACATGCCTTCCATTTCTTCATGTCCATATATCCGTTGTTTACCGCAGATACCCAGATATTCAGCACTTTCGTCAGGAAAGCGATCATCTTTTCCGGAATCTGTTTTGCGACTTCAAAGTCTTCCGCAATCTTCTGGATT
>Ga0129313_1001549_pt1 | contig 14136 bp, 12 predicted proteins | sample O1105metagenome_FD_94436 | JGI IMG/M metagenome (GOLD analysis project Ga0129313, IMG submission 94436) | Orangutan group fecal microbial communities from fecal samples from Wisconsin, USA - O1105 metagenome | ecosystem: Host-associated > Mammals > Digestive system > Large intestine > Fecal... | reverse complement strand
TGCTCCTGTTCTATTTCCTGATTGCCGTAATCACTGGCAATCTTCTCGCAGTTCTGTACTGCTTCCATTGATTTCTGTGTAAATTTATTGATATTCATAAGCCCACCTCCTACTCATGGTATCTTCCACGCAGTGCTTCAACGCTGCTCATCTGTAACAATGATATCCAATATATCATAAAGCTGCTTTATAAACATGCTCTTTTCATGTTCTATTGATACTATAACACTAGTTGTTAGCACTGTCAATAGGCGAGTGCTAATTCTTTTGTGAAGATTTTGTGAATCTGCTGATCCACCACTTTCTTTCGCTTTTCTTCCATATAGAAAAAGGCGCAAGTCTCTCATTTCTACGACTCGCGCCTTACTTTATATCCATTTATGATCTGCAGACAGGTATTCTTCTACTGTAACTGTTCAGTACCTTCACAGTTACCTTCTACTGATATTTTGCGACCAGTTCTCCGGTATTTGCCTTCACTTCATCTGAAACAAGTCCCGGGAATTCCTCACCCAGTTCATTTAAAATATTCAGAATATCTTCTTTGCCCTGATCGGTGCTGATGACGACTTCACAGTAGTTGATCTTCTCCATACCGGCTACTGCCGTTTCCAGCTGCATGATATAATCCACATGCGGATTTTCATACAGGCGGACCAGATCCTCCTGTGATCTTGCTTTCATCTTGAAGTTCAGTGCATACTTCAGATTGCGTTTCATACTGTAATTCTTATCTGTTCCGAGAATACTGTCCACAAAGATGGAAAGCGGATTTCTTCCTTCCATGGCTGCCGTTGTCGTTGTCATGCCGGACCATCTCGGGTTGATCTCAATGATATACCACTCCCCGTTGCGGTAAACCAGATCTACCTGTACGGTTCCCTCAAACTTCAGCGTCTGCGCCATATTAAGCAGTACTTCCTGTACCTTTTCAAAATGATAGGAAGGATCGGTCACCGGACCAAACTTCACGGAGCTCAGCGGATCTGTAATTCCATCCTTATTTACCGAAAAGGCAATCGGAGGCAGTACACTGTAACGGCCTTCAATTCCATGAATTTCCGTACCGAACTGTTCTCCCTGAATCAGTTCCTCTACCATGACATCCGAATCATTCTGATCCGAATTGAGGAAGTTTTCCACCTGCTCATAGGAATTCATGACTTCCACACCGATAGAGCCTGCCCCCAGCGTATCCTTTACGATCACCGGGAACTCCATTTCCTTAATCCGGTAAAAAACATATTCCTTATAAACATTCATGCTGACACCGGGATTTTTCTTCTCTGCAAAGAACAGCTCATGATGAACGTAAATTCCTTTTGCCGCCTTCACAAAACTCCGGAACATGATGTTGCTTCTCCACTTGTCAAACGCTGCCACAGAAACCAGGGTATTATTGGCAACGGTCGGGATTCCCTTTTTGTTCAGTTCTTCCGCAATCAGTCCGGTCTTGATCGGTACCCAGTCAAACGGAACTGCCCCGGATGCAATGGCTACCGCAATATCCGGCTTTTGTTCTGCAATCAGATCTGCTGTCTTCTCAGCACTTGTTCCGCTCTCCAAAAGCACATATTTCACATTCTTAGGTCTTCTGCAGATTTCACCGTCTGCTACGTCAAAGATGTAGGATCCGTTTAACGGTCCTACGACAACAAACTCACAGTCCGGATAAAGCCGGTCCATCTCATCCCAGGTATCTGCCCGGAATGGCTGGTAAGTGGTTTTCGTTGATGAATTGGCATGTGCCGATGTGGATGCACTATAAAATACGATTCGCATATTTTTCCTCCGTTTTTGTTTCCTATGCTTCAAACTGCGCCTGATAGAGTCTGGCATAAGCTCCCTGCGCGCCGATCAGTTCCCGGTGATTTCCCTGCTCTACGATATGTCCGTTTTCCATAACCAGAATCACATCTGCATTCCGGATCGTTGAAAGTCTGTGGGCAATCACAAAGCTGGTTCTTCCTTCCCTCAGCTTATCAAGAGCCTGGTCGATCATCGCCTCCGTTCTTGTATCCACTGAGCTTGTTGCTTCATCCAGAATGAGAATATTGGGCTTAACCAGAAATGCACGGCATATAGTAAGCAGCTGCTTTTCTCCGGCTGACAAACTTGACAGCTCGTTCGAAATCACCGTCTGATAGCCCTCCGGCAAAGTACTGACGAACTGATCCACAAAGGTCTCCCTGCAGGCTTCCTTAAATTCCTCATCCGTAATTTCTTCCTTCAGTCCGTACTTCAGATTTTCCTCAATGGTTCCTTTGTATACCCAGGTATCCTGCAGAACCATAGCGATGTTCTTCCTCAGGCACTCTCTTGTAAGATCCCGGATCTCCATCCGGTCGTCAAACACGATTCTGCCGTCGTTTACCTCATAGAAACGTTCAATCAGATTAACCAGCGTCGTCTTGCCGGCACCGGTTCCTCCTACAATTGCTACCATCTGTCCCGGCTCCACCGTCAGATTCATATGCTCTATCAGCTTCTTTTCGGGAACATAGGAAAAGCTCACATCCTGGAATGCAATTTTTCCTTTCAGCCGATAGTCTGTTTCTGCGTCCTTCTTTTCGGCAATTTCATTTTCACTGTCCAAAAGCTCATAGATCCTGTCCAGAGAAGCGATTCCCGACTGCAGACTGGAATAAGCCTGTGACAGCTTGGAAAAAGGTGTCTGGAACTGCCTTGTGTACTGGATGAATGCCTGTACATCGCCTACCGTCATCTGCCCCGACAGCACTCTCATGGCACCGCCAAGAGCCACGATCACATAATTCAGATTCGTAAAAAAACGGGACAGGGGCTGGATCAGATTCGACACTGCCATCGCCCGGAAGGAAGCCTCATACAGATGACGGTTCTGTTCCTTGAATTTCTCTGTAAATTTTTCTTCCTGCCCATAAAGCTTTATGATGTTGTGTCCGTTTACACTCTCTTCCACATTTCCGTTGATCATGCCGGTGTAATACCACTGCTTTTTGTACTCCTTACGGACAAATTTGGAAATCAGGGTAACCACCCATCCGGAAACCGGGATGATCACTACCGTAATCAGAGCCAGCCGCCAGTCAATCGCAAGCATCATCACCAGCATACCCACGAGCTGGAAAATACTGTAAATGGTATCTGCTCCCGAGGAGTTCAGTGTAGTCACCACATTATCAATGTCATTTGTGGTACGACTCATAATATCCCCGTGGCTGTTTGTATCAAAATAATTTAACGGCAGCGTCCAGAGCTTATCTTCCACCTGACTGCGAAGCTCTCTTGCCGTATCCGAAATAATCCGTGTGGAGAACCAGCCGGAAAGCCATTTGGAAACGAACTGTACCAGAAAGATCCCTGCAGATATCGCCGCCCAGTAAAAGAAACGATCCCAGTGAATATTACTGCTGACAGGGTTTTGCATATCCTGTACCACCGAATCTGTAGCATAGCCAAGATACTGTGGTCCCAATGCCGTCGCAATGGCGGATACAACAATGCTGAAAAGCATCAGAAAAGTCAGCATTTTATTTTTCAGGAAAAATATCTTCAAAAGCCTCTGAAAAGAGCCCCTTTGTATGGTTTTTTTCGATTTTCCGCTCATGCTTCCGCCTCCTTATCCACCGGCTGTGATGCCACGATTTCCTGATAAGTCCGGCTGTTTTTCATCAATTCTTCATGAGTTCCTGCCGCTTCAATCCGTCCCTGGTTCATGACAAGGATCTGGTCTGCTTCCCGGATCGTACTGATTCTCTGTGCCACGATAATCACCGTCGCATCCCCGGTGATCTCCTTCAATGCCTTTCGAAGCTGCTGATCAGTCCGGTAATCCAGTGCGGAAAAGGAATCATCAAACAGATAAATCTCCGGTCTTCTGACAATTGCCCTGGCGATCGCAAGACGCTGTCTCTGACCACCCGAAAAATTAGTGCCTCCCTCCGAGACCTTCATCTGCAGACCCTTTTCATTCTTCTCCACAAATTCCCTGGCCTGTGCAATGGAAAGCGCCTCCCACAGTTCTTCCTCTGTTGCATCTTCCTTCCCAACTTTCAGGTTCTCCGCAAGTGTTCCGGAAAACAGAAAGGCCTTCTGGGGCACCATACCGATACAACGGTCAAGTTCTCCGGGCTTCATGCTCCTCACATCCCTGCCATCGATCTCTACCTTTCCCTGCGTCACATCCGCAAGGCGGGGAATCATGGAAAGGAGTGTCGTCTTGCCACAGCCGGTGGAACCGATGATGGCGGTTGTTTTTCCCGGTTCTGCCCTGAATGAAATGTCCCTCAGAACCGGCTCTACCTGGTTATTATCAGGTGCATACGAGTAAGTTACGTGTGAGAACCGCACTTCCCCACGGACATTCTTAAGTTCCTTAGCGTCTTCCTCTTCTTGGATCTCATTCTCGCTGTTCAGGATCTCTTCGATGCGGATCACGGAAACCTCCGCTCTTGGCAGCATGATAAATACCATGGAAGCCATCAGGGTTGCCGTCAGAATAAAGGAGATATACGTCACAAAGCCAATAACCTGACCGATCTGTACCTGACCGTTTCCGGCCATCCGTCCTCCGATCCAGATCAGGGCAATATTGGCAAAGCTCATGGTCAGGGTAAAAATCGGCTGCATCAGCCCGGTGATCTTTCCGATACGGGTATTGATTCCTGCCAGATCCCCGTTAATCCTTTCAAACCGGTCCTTTTCTCCCTTTTCCTTCGTAAAGGCCTTTACGACCCGGACACCGGAAATCTGATCCCGGAGTACCGTATTCATCTCATCAATACTGGTCTGCTGTGCTCTGTAATATGGAAGAATCTGCTTTAAAAACACGACGGAAACCACAATCAAAAGTGGAATGGTAACCAGTAATACCACAGAAAGACGTACGCTCTGTGAAAGAGCAAGTACCAGACCTCCGATAAACATCATGGGTGCGGCAATGATTGCCGTAAACAGGAATGTAATAAACTGCGTCACCTGCTGCACATCATTGGTTGCTCTGGTAATCAGTGTCGGCGCTCCCATCGTGCCGATCATTTTTTCCGAAAAATGTATCAGCCTCGTATACACCTGCTCCCGAAGATCCCGTCCTGACATCAATGCTACTTTAGCCCCGACAATCCCGGCTGAAGTCGAAAACAGAAACTGAATCAGGGCAATTCCCATCATAAGAATCCCCTGTTTCAGAATATACTCGCCATCCCCGTTCGCCACACCATAATCGATCACCCTTGCATTGATCGTTGGCAGATACATGGTAAGAAACGACTGTCCAAGCTGCAGAAGAATCACCAAAATCAACAGTCCCCTATAAGGTTTCAGTGTTTTTTTCAGGAATTTTGTCATGCCTTACCCTCCAGGAAATGTTCGATGACAGAAGCATATGCGTCGACCATTTTTCCTCCCGGCATTCCGGGAAACGCATTGACTTCCGCCAATACATATTCGCCATCCCCGATCATCAGATCAAGCCCCAGAATCGGAAGGTCAAAAATGGATGCTGCCTTCTCACAGAATGCCTTTTCCTCATCCGTCAGGGTAACAAGGCTCGTCGTTCCTCCCACATGGACATTGGATCGGAACTCCTTAGGATCCGATGCCCTTCTCTCCATGGAAAAATAATACTTTCCATGCAGAATTACCACACGGATATCCCGTCCCTTTGAAGTAGCGATATACTCCTGTGCCACGTAGGCCTGTCCATAGGAGAGCTTTGCAAAGTAATCCTGAAGTTCTGCTTCGTTATGAATCAGTTCCACGCCTTCGCCGCCAAAACCGCTGTCCGGCTTCACCACAAACGGATAGCCAAACCGGTCTGCAAGCAGCTGTCGGTCCGAATCTTTGAAGAACACCACGGTATCCGGCACCCGGATTCCATGCTGTGCAAAACGCTGATAGGTGGCAATCTTGCTTCTTGCAGTCTGAAGTTCCTTAAGATCCAAGATGCTTTCGATTCCCGCATTCTGCAGCATATTTTCCACGATAAATCCGTCTGTGGCACTTAAGACCGGCCAGAAATAGTCCGGTTTGTCGATCTTTTCTCCAAGACATGTGATAAAAAGCTCCCCATCTCTTTGAATCTCAATCGTGGAATATTCACAAAAAAGCAATTCCTTGTCCTGTCCGAGAATAGCTCTCATTTTCTTTTTCCCGTCTGTTTGCACACTTTCCAGAGTACTGTTCGGACTTGATACCAAAACCAATATCTTCATTTGTTCCCTCCTTTTACCAGTCAACCGGATCACCAATAGGTGACCCTTGCACTATTTTACAAGTTCAACCCCATATTCCGTCTGGCTGAAAAAGAATTTACGCTGCAGTTCATTCCGGATCACACGTACCGGCTTTAACTGGGCAGACGCTGTTCCCTTCATCACCATCAGATCCCGGTACAGACTGTAGGTTTCCGGTTCCAGGATATTCAGCTTTGTCGGTGCACAAATGCCCTTTGACACCTTGTCGCCCATAGAAGGATTGGCTTTTGCCAGGTTCTTTTCCAGTGCAAAACGGATTTCCTTTGCTTTCATTCCCTCCGGCATCTTCTCAATTTCCATAAAGTAAATATACCGGGGCGGAACATTATTTACATCGGCATAAACGGTAAAGTCTGTCATTTCAAAGCCAAGCTGCTTTGCCGTATCCTCCGCTGCTGTCCGGAGTGCCACTTCTGTCGTTTTTTCTCCCATGACACTGACCGTCTGGTCAATACGTCCAACGAACTCCATAATCGGCAGATTCTTAAACTTCCCGGTAATTCTGACGGCATCACGCATCCGATAACGATAAAAGCCGGACAGATTGGTAATCAGAATCTCATACTCCCTGCCAACCTCCAGCTTATCCACTGTCACTATTTTGGAAAAGTCATCTTCCGCATCGGTTGGAAGGAATTCATAAAACAGACTGTCCGGAATCGGTACACTCTTTTCATCATTCAGTTCGTAAGGGACACTGATGATTCCCTCTGAAGCATTGATACCGGTAAAGTAACGGGCAATCTTTTCTCCCATGTACTTTTCCTTAATTTTGTCTGCATATACCTTAAAGCCGCCGGAACCAACGCCGGTAAGGAACTGCAGCTTCGGCCAGAGCCTGGGAACAATCGGCTCTTCAAAGCCCTGCCTGAAGATCTCCCTGAGTTCCTGCGCTCTTTCGGGCATGGGCTTAATCTTCTTTAGAAGACTGCTCCGTGTCTCCTCTGACATTTTAATATCCGGATCAATCGTACCCTGCTCGATATCTCTTACCAGAAGCTCCCAGTTCTGCTCCATATACCGCAGTATTTCAATCAGATATCCAAGGAAATTGGCTGCCATGTTCGTAAGATCCCTGTCCATCAGCCCAAATCTGGCATGCAGATAACGGGTATTGGTTTCCGCCTCCGGAAAGATTGCCTCATCCGGAGAAGTAAAGGCCAGTTCCAGATAAGGCCGGAACTCTGCGATCATCTTGACAGACAGCGCTCCGTAAGAAACTCCGCTTTTCGTAAAATGCTTTTCTGCGGTTGATTCCGCAACAGACATATTCCGTCCGTTGATCCAGTCCTCACCAAGTTCTTTTGCGATCAGTCCCATACGATAGGGACCATTATATTTCTGGAAAATCTGAAAGGATTCTTCGGTAAGCGGTATCCTCTTGGGGTTTCCGACCGTACCCGATGATTTGTTATAATGCACCACTTTGCCGGATGTGATCAGGTTTTCTTCCCCATTCTCACTCATTCTTAATATGTAGCCGGCATAATCGTCATAGACACTGACCGGTACCTTTTTCTGATAATCTTCGATCGAATGTATCTGTGCAAAACCGTATTTCTTTCCATACTCGGTATCCTTATTCTTTTCCAGAATATGAAACAGCAGTTTTTCATTCTCCTTTATCGGATCCTCTGCCATCTGAAAAAGTGCCTCAACAATCGGTTTTCCTGCTTTGATCTGCTGCAGATTTCCCTGTCCCGCCGGGGTAAGCTGTTCTGTAACTGATGCCATACTTCCCGTTCCTCCTTTAGTCTTCAATGGTCAATATGCTGTCAAATCCTGTTGCTTCAAAAACTTCCATCACAATTTCATTCACATGCTTCACAATCATCGTTCCCTGTGCTGCCGTCATTTTCTTCTGGCAGGAAAGGAGCACACGGAGTCCTGCACTTGACAGATAAGCCAGTCTGTCAAAATCAAGGATCAGTTCCGTGATCCCTTCAAGCTTCGGGAATACCTCTTTCTCAAATTCCGGTGCAGTAGAAGAATCCATTCTTCCATCCAGCATTACCTCAAGCTTGTTTCCTTCTGTTTTTAATTCCAACGTCATCTCTGTTTCCCCCTTCTGATTTCTTTTTTGTTTTATTATAACTATAATTATTTCGTACCCTCACAGTCCGTCAGTACACCTGATCTTTATGTTCTGCTGCATTTTCAGTTCTTTGACTGATAAAGCTTCCTTCTTACCTGTGTCATGGCCTGTACGACATCCTCCGCACTTACTATCCGGTAATACAGCTCCCGGATGCCCTCTAAATCCCTTACCATACCACAGGTCTTTATCTGCTGCAGATTGCAGGTGATAATGGCCGCCCGGTACGATATAAACAGTTCCAGATCATCATAGAAATGATCATCCACTTTCATGTGCAGTTCATAACCGATTCTGAAATAAGGAAGAATATCCTCATAAAGACAGATTTCTGCATCCTTCTGCGGCTGATAACCATTTACCAGACTGTCCTGCAGGAAGCAGGCGATATCGTACAGATAATAAGCATATCTGCAGGTATCAAAGTCGAAAAGCCAGATATTATTGGCTTCTACAAAGAAATTATTTCTGTGAAAATCTCCATGGCACATCCCATAATTGTCCGGTGTTCTTGGTATCGCATTGACACGGCTTTCTATGTCACGGACCTTTTTCATGACGTGCTCCGGCAGCATCCCTTCTACCTTACGGAACAGACTTCCCACAGATTGACTACATTCCGGTCTCCGGTATTTTATTCCTTCCAGGATCTGATTTCTGCTTGCCTCATGAATCGATCCGAGGAGTTCTCCAACACAGATAAAATACATCGGCGTCATGTCAGACGGCAGACTGACCTTGCCCCTTGCCGTACGGAACATACTGGCACGATAAGTCATATCATCTACGACCAGTTCCTCCAACAGATTTCCCCTTAAGGAGACTGCCGGTTCACAGATGGTTTCCTTAAAAGCCTTCAGATCGTCCACCCATAAAAGTTCGCTTAAAATTTCCTGACGCGTTCTGCGCTGTGTCACCGATACCCGAATCATAAAAGGTTTTTCCGGAAAAATGAACGCATAGTTGCTGGTAGAGAAGTAAGTCTTTGCCTCATTGATGTCTTCTCCATAGCATTCCAGTAAAAATTCTCTCAACTTTTCTCTGATCCGGTCGTCCATTCTGTCCCTCCGCGTGCACACTAATTTATTTAAAATCATAGCATAAAAGAACCCTCTTGTAAATTGAACAGACGAAAAAAAGGCAGACAAAAAGCAGCACCTTTTAGGATGCTGCTTTCGCATATTCCGTTAATTTCTGTTTTGCATCGGGGCTTAAATGTTTTGGAACCCGGATCTGGATTACCGCATATTCGTCGCCCTTCTGGGAAGGATTTTTCATGGATACGATCCCTTTTCCCTTCAGACGGATTTTCGTGCCCGACTGTGTGCCTTCTTTAATTTTACAGCTTACCTTACCCGTCAGGGTCGGTACGATGGCTTCACCGCCAAGCGCTGCCGTTTCAAACGGGATTTCAACGGTTGTATAAAGGTCCATGCCCTTCCGTTCAAAGCCCGGTTTATCCTGTACGGTCACTTCCAGAAGCAGATTGCCTGCTTCACCGCCGTTTACGCCCGGCATACCCTTTCCTTTCAGACGGATCTTCTGACCGGAATCAATACCTGCCGGAATGTGAACCTGCAGAGACTGATCCGTTCCATCCGGGGAACGGAACCGGATTACCTTGTCTGCGCCAAGTGCCGCCTCATCAAAGGTAACCTCCACCTTAGCCAGCACGTCTTCTCCTTCTCTTGCACGGCTCCTTCCGCTTCTTCCTCCAAACAGATCCTCTGCATCACCGAAGCCGGTACTGTGGACCCCATGACCAAAGCCTTTGCCTCCAAAGCCACTGCTCTTAAAGCCTCCACCAAAAATTCCATCAAAGATATCATCCAGATTTTCATCACCGGTATAATGGAATTCCTGATAGCTGCCTCCGGGATTGCCACGAAAATGAAAGCTTCCGCCGCCAAAGCCCTGACCTCCAAAGCCTCCTGCGGTGCTGTTTCCATAGGCTCCCTGTCCTGCCCCTTCGTCAAAGGCGGCATGCCCAAACTGATCGTACAGCTTCCGTTTTTCTTTATCACTTAACACATTATAGCTCTCGGTAACCTCTTTAAAAAGTTCCTCTGCCTGTGGATTGTCCTTATTCATATCAGGGTGATATTTTTTTGCCAGTTTACGGTATGCTTTTTTGATTTCTTCATCGGTTGCTGATTTCGAAACGCCCAGAACTTCATAATAATCTCTTTTCTTCGCCATATCTGTCACCCTCTTTCCTCATTATAATGCAATACCCCGGGATGATCCCGGGGCAACAATTTTCATTAGCCTTCAATTGCGACATGCTTCTTGGTTTCTACCGCCTTTGCTTCCTTCTTAGGAACATCCAGCTTCAATATACCGTTTTCAAACTTCGCATGAATATCTTCCTCGGTAACGTCTTCACCGACATAAAAGCTTCTGCTCATTGCACCGGCATAACGTTCTCTGCGGATATATTTACCTTTCTTATCGGTTTCATCTTTGTCAAGACCCTTAGCTGCGGAAATGGAAAGACAACCATTCTCGAGCTGAACCTCAATCTCATCTTTCTTGAATCCCGGCAGATCAATGATGATTTCATATCCATCATCCAGTTCTCTGACATCGGTCTTCATTACGTTCTTTGCATGTTTACCATACAGTTCCTTGTTCACATTCGCTTCCGGAAATGCAAATCCATCCATAAAGTCATCAAAAATATCTCTACCAAATACACTGGGCATCATCATAAGTCATTCCTCCATTCACGTGATCTGTGTTATTATTAACTTTCTGTTTTCTTTTTAAGAACTCCGGGAAGATCGGAAACCGGATCTGCAAATACTTCCATTGGGAAGGTCCTCGCGGCTCTTCGTTTCCCTTTCCTTTGTTCTAAGTGTAATATAACACTAATTATTAGCACTGTCAATGGGTGAGTGCTAATTCTTTTGTGAAAAATTTGTGAACGCTACAAGCCATGCAAAATGATGAAAAAAGACGCCCTGCTAGTTTACTTGCAAAGGCGTCTATTTTTGCTATTTTATAGGGCGACAGCCCTACAGCAAGGGAATTCCTTCCCGTGCTGTGCATGGCATCTGCCACTGCTTCACAGGGATTTTGATTTCCTATCTACCTCGCTGATAAATTTTTCGATAAGTCTGTTTACTTCATCCGGCCGGTCAGTATTGGAATTATGACCAGCATTTTTTATCCATATGAGGCGAGTAATTGCTTCTGTTTTATCAATCCATCAAAAAACAATTCTACCGTATTAAATACTTTATCATTGGCCCCCCACAACAAGGTCATAATCTGTCAACCGGCAGTTGCATTCCGCTTAAATACTGCTTTTATGCTTCGGCTGATAACGCATACTGGATACATTATAAACCGTAATAAATGCCTTCGGATCAATTTCATTGATAAACTTCATCAGCTTCTGATATTCACTTTTATCCACAATCGTAATAATCTCATTATGCTTTTCCAGATTATAGGCTCCTATGGCTTCATAGACTGTTGCTCCACTATGCAGATCCTGAATAATAAACTGTCGAAGTTCTTCTTCCTTCCCGGTGATAATGCAGACGCGCCGTTTTCGGTTCTGATCAAAAATAAAATGATCCAGAATAATTCCATTGAAATATGTCCCCAGAACACTCAGAACCACCGTTTTCTTATCATATACAAGTGCTGCGGAAAGCGCCACGCACATTCCGGAAAGTGACATTGCCCTGCCAAGCTCAATATGAAGATACTTATTCATAATCTTTGCAACAATATCCAGGCCACCGGAAGATGCATTCCGGTTAAAAAGAATACTAAGCCCCACGCTAACTGCCAGAATATAACAGAGTACATCCAGTTCCTGACTATCCGTCATTGAACCGGCTTTTGGAAATACCACTTCAAAAAGTCCTAAAAATAACGGCAGCATAATGCTTGTATATACTGTTTTGATTCCGAATTCTTTTCCACAGGTCACAAATCCAATCAATAAGAGCACCACATTCAGAATCATCGTAATCGCGGACAACGGAAGCGGCACAAAGTTAGACAGTACAATTCCCAGACCGGAAATACTACTGACGGATGCATGGCTTGGCACCAGGAAAAAGTATACCGCCGCCGCAATAATGGCTACCGCCACGGTCAGAATTCCGGTTTCTTTCATGATCTCAATAAAATTAAGCTTTTTACTCATGGCTTCACTTCTTCACAATCTTTTTATATTATGCGCAAGCGGGCGCACACCTGTCCCATTCAGGGATTCTACGATTATTAGATCAAAACCGCAGACAATAGTCAAGACCCTCTTCACCTGTCCACACTTTTCTGCTTGCATTCCACCGGTTTTGAAGTAAAATGGATTTATCGTGATTTGGAGGAACACCTTATGGAACTGGATGTTTTAGGATTATTTTCGGCATGCTCTTATGCACTGGACTGTGTGGAAGCAGAGCTGGTTCACGTAACCAGTAAGCATGCCAAGCGTGTTGCATATATGAGTGTCTGCGTTGCAGAACAGATGGGCATTCAGGGCAAAGAGCTGCAGGATCTGGCGGTCTGTGCCTTATTGCATGACAATGCCCTGACACAATATATTCAGGAGGAGCTGCATAACGATATTGCCCGGGCTTCTGCTGCACAGGAATTTCCAAGACTGGGCGCACATTGTTCTATGGGAGAGCATAATATTCAGGGTCTGCCCTTTCACACAGATGTAACGAATGTGATTTTATACCATCACGAGAATGCGGATGGAAGCGGTCCTTTTGGCAAAAAATGGGAGGAAACGCCTCTTTTTGCACGTATTATCCATCTGTGTGACCTGTTGGATGTGGCCTGCCGCACCCAGACCTTTACTACCGCCACCTGGGAAAAGGCTCTCGATTTTCTTCAAAAATCAAAGGGCCGCATGTTCGATGCGGAATGTGTAAATGCATTTCTTAAAAGCTTTTCAGAGTCCCATTTTCTTTCTCTTGGAAACAGGGATCTGGATGCCTGTCTATGGAACAAGGTTCCCCGCATCAGGCAGGAGCTTACGTTTTCGCAGATTAAGGTACTGGCTGATTTCTTTGCACATATTGTCGACTATAAATCGCCCTTTACCAGCACCCATTCCATCGGTGTTGCCATTGATGCGGAAAAACTGGCGCGCTACATGGGATTCGATGAAGAGACTGCACAGAAAATGTATCTGGCAGGCGCATTACATGATATCGGAAAGGTTGCCGTCGGAAATGAAATCCTGGAAAAGCCCGGCCGCTTAACGGATGAGGAATTTACCACCATGAAGGACCATGCCTCTTATACCTATTATATTCTGTCTGAAATTGATGGTTTCGAAGAGCTGCGGGATTGGGCGGCTTTTCACCATGAACGGTTAGACGGCACCGGTTATCCATTTGGCAAAACGGCTGCCGACCTGAACACCCAGGAGCGTATGATGGCATGTGTAGATATTTATCAGGCTTTAACCGAGAGCCGCCCTTATAAGCAGGGCATGTCCCATGAAAAAGCCTGTGGAATTCTAAAAGATATGGCAGACAAGGGATGGCTTGACGCTGATATCGTTTCGCAGGTTGATTCCTGTTTCCGGATATAATAAAGAGTTCGCCTGCGAACTCTTCACGCGCGGGCGGTGTTGCAAAGCAACTGATTTCTTCTCTGCAATGGTTACGGCATATCATTGACGTATTTAAAAAAATAAGTATACTGTGTTCATAAAGGGAGATTGGCTATATGAGCTTCGAAAACTATTTTCCAGTATGGAATGATTTAAATACTGCACAGAAAAACCTGATTTCAGACAGTTTGACTGCACGACAGGTAAAAAAAGGA
>Ga0129313_1001548_pt1 | contig 14139 bp, 16 predicted proteins | sample O1105metagenome_FD_94436 | JGI IMG/M metagenome (GOLD analysis project Ga0129313, IMG submission 94436) | Orangutan group fecal microbial communities from fecal samples from Wisconsin, USA - O1105 metagenome | ecosystem: Host-associated > Mammals > Digestive system > Large intestine > Fecal... | reverse complement strand
AAATAAAGGACAGGAACGTATCTCACGTCCTGTCCTCTACAATTTCTTATGGTCTGAAAATCTTAATGATAAGCTCAATCACAATCCACGGCATCGGTCTCACCTCCTTTCGATAGATCATTCAGGAGGTTATTTTGTAATTTTCTTTTCATACTGCCTTGTCATCACGCTGCCTTTAATAATTCACAGGCTCTATCGATCATCGCATTTCCTTCAACGGTTCTGGCGAAAAGGTTTTCCTTATAATTTGCCGTTGTTCGCAATGGCTTTGCATGAGTTGCATAGTCCGATACCGCATTGATAAATCGATAGCCATTCTGCCCCACATCTTTAAGATCCGGTGCATCATAATACCGTGCCATCATGTCCTCTTTCATCCGGCGGATATTCTTCACCTGCTGTGGAGTCGGATCTTCATAGATCGGGAACAGCGCATCAATATACTCTTTGACCTTTTGGTCAGAAAGCTTGATCTGATTCATTCGCTCAATCGTCTTTCCTAGCTCTGTCATGTACTTTTCAGCATAGAGCAGCGAATCTCTGGCATCCATGATCTTCCCATTCATATCTCCCGTATGGTTCGTGGACCATACACGCTTTGCCGAACTCAATGCAAGATTCAAGGTGTTCTGGCAGACAACCCGGATCGGTGTCATTGCCGCCTTGATCGCACCTGTTCCATCATGAGCATTCATGAATACCAGATACGGCTCGATCTCATCTCCGCTGATAATATATCTCTGCGGCAGTTTTGCAAGCATCCAGATCCGCCGTCCGTTCTGCAGGGATCCCGCTGTCTCATAAGAAACGCCTTCGCCCAACAGCTGATCTGTAAAGGCGAAGGCATCTTCATTCTGTACTACTTTATATCGGTCCGTGACAACTCCAAGGATCTGCTGATCCGTATCCCGGACATTTGCTTTGAATCCCGGAATCCGGTTCCCGTCATCCGTCATAATTGGTTTCTGAATGACTTTCCAGTCCAGGCCAGCAGCTACAAGCGCTTCCTTTGAATCCAATGCATTCTCTACTCTGGTTCCTAATCCGTGCCACGGCTTCTCTCTGGTGTAAAACATGGTCTCTACATTTGCTGACATATACATTACCTCCTTGAAATATGGTTTATTGTTTATTCAGGGATATAATATATATGCGTATTTACAAGAGAGCCGAAATATCTTTACCGTAATATTACCGATAATTCAACAATAGCAATCCTCATACCCCGGCCATGCAATCCAAATAGGTACTCCATCCTTCCAGATAGCCCTGTACAGCGGATTACTTTTACTTTTTCGCGCATCTCCTCTTAGAACATCAACAAACGAAAATTCTTGACCAAAAAATGTTTGCATCCATTCCGCGAACTGAGTCAGCTTATCTCTTGTTGCCTGGTCCATCTCTTTCTCTAATACAACTGCTATATTTATATCACTCTCTTTTACATTTTCGTATCTGGCCACAGAACCGTACAAAATAATCATCCGCAGATTATTCCGAAATATATTCCTCAATCCTCTACTAACCTCATCTCTCATTATTTCCGTGAACTCGAATGCAACTCGTTTCATTTTCTTTTCTTTCGGTCGAATATATATGGCATAATTGCATAGCTTACGCATGTTCTGAAAATGCATACTCTTCCCATCACTTGTCAAATAACGAATTGCCATGCAATGGTCCTTTAAGGCCTGATATAAATACTGAACCGCCTGATGAAAATTTTTAAACTTCTCATATTTAGCGTCTGGATACCTGTATACCTGCTCATTGCAGTCACTCCAGTTCTCATAGATTCCTATCTCTCTACCACGAGCAACAGCATAGAATGTTACCTTTTCATTCGTATCTTCCAGCATATAATTTTCCTCCATAATTAAAGGTTATCAAAATTATTCTTATGTTACTGCTCTTTTATGTTCATATATATAATTGAATATTCAAATAAGGCACAAAATGCCGGAGGTAACTTATAGCCCCTCCGGCATTCCAAATTCTGCGTAGCCTTTACACCCGGCTACTGTGTATACAATTTCCAATCGCCTTAATGCATAGCACAATCAATATCAGGATTGATATGATCTGTGATGTAGATAATCCAAACCATATTCCCCGTACCTCATCGCCTCGCCAGAACTCCAATATAAATCTGCAACTTGCATACAGGCCTAAATATACATTTAGTATTTTTACAGATCCCCTTGATCGTTTCTCTACAATTAGAAGGATACATAGAATCATAAGAATGCACGCACTTTCAATGAGCTGAATTGGTATTCTTAAAACATCTGGCTCTCTATATAATGCAAATCCCCACTGAGCAGGCTTGCCATAACAACAGCCAGCAAAAAAGCAACCTATTCTTCCCCACATATGGAAAGCAGCGAATCCCGGTGTAACAATATTGAATATCGTACACAAATCATATTTATAATATCTGGCAAAGCAAACTGTCCCTACTATTGCTCCAAACAATCCACCATAGAATACAAATCCGCTTGTAGCAATAATATACAGCGTATTATGCAATGTAAAGTCATTTATAATCTTCGGTATTTGAGTAATAATAAATAAAAGCTTACTCCCCAGCCCTGCTCCGATCACCTCACAGCCTATCAGGAATAGCATTCTTTTGAATGCCATATCAATCCTTTTACTACGATAATAGGTCAGCACCATCATGGTAAATAATCCTATGCTTGCAAATAATGAATATGATGGTATAACAAATATTTCTGGATACATTTTTTACTCCTAGCAAGCATTAAAACAACCACTGCAAAATGGCTCAACAACCGTATCGGAACACTTTATACAACCAGCCATTCCAGCAAAACATCCCAGCTTACAGCCAGATCCTACGCATGAGCCACACGCATTACAAGCATTACAGCCTGTTATAAACATTAATCCACTGAAACAAATACACAACATAATCAAAATATGCTTAATATCTTTCTTCATAGTTCATCTCTCCCTTATGATAAGTATCCCATTTTCTTTAATTTCATAATCAAATCGTAATTCTTTTTTTTACGTCTATTATCCTCGCTTGGGATAACTGCGCCGATCACTGCAAGTACAGCAAGCACTATCGCAATCTTGAACGCAGGTTCAAATAAGTGCGATACAAAATAACCGATTACTGCTATAACCACAGCTCCCAAGCATACTGTTCCTGGAGCAGCATAGTCTTTTGCATCTTGTATTTCTTTCCACAACATGCCATAGAGTTTATTATTAGCCTTCTGCATTATTGACTTTTTCTGCTCTGCGGAGGAAATCTCCTTATTGATAAATTTGATTGCCTCCTCGTACTTTTCATGGTCTAATAATTCTTCAGCCGTCGTCCATATGTCATTTTGTTTGCATGATTCCAACATTCTTTGAAGCTGAGCTATGTACTGTTCTGGATCTATATACTTATAGCTCCGTCCTTTTATCAGCTCAATGCAACTTTCAATAAACTTTCGATCCTTATTTGCCGCTTCTTTTAATATAGCATTTGCCTCATTCCATTCTTTCCTTGACTCACTTGCCTCCTCCCGAGTCTTATATTCAACACCTCCTACTGTTCTTTGCTCTTTATCATACTCATCAAGGCATTTTGTCACTTTATCGATATATGGGGTTCGATCTATACCATGTCCTGGTTTATCCTCCAATTCATGCTTTATCTGCTTCATACTAATTTCATTTGTTGGATCCAGACTCTCTATAAGATCATCAAGCCATTCTTTCTCACTTTCAGCAGCTTTCGCATCCTCTGGCGTGGAATAAACAACATCATCAAATGTGCAAGTTTTTTTATATAACTCGGCCCGCTTTTCTTCCAGTTCCTTAATTGCAGGCGCGTTCACATCAGCCCCAATCCTCTTTGCTACCTCGTAAGCGTTCTTTAGCCACTTATCCGCCTCATCTAGGGTCTCAATATCGCGCCCTTCCCCACAAGCCATATGTAATATAATGCTTTTATGAGTTTCAAATTCTTCTAGTAGACCTAGGCACTCAAGTAATGGATTCAATTCTCTATTTTCATCATTATATCGTCCCAATAAGCTCCTATAGATGCCTATGTTAAGCGGATCTAAATCATATGCCTTAAGAATCGCTTCTTGAAAAGCGTTTTCTTCAAGATTTCGACTTGAAATATTATTTGTGATATTCTTTGAAGCCTGACTATCTTCATATTCTGGCACTGCATATTCTATATTTGCATTTTCTTCTGCACATCCAATATACGCACTAAGCAGCCCCGATATATTAGCTCTTAATGCACGGTCTAATCTATACCATGTATCTGTATTCTCATATAACTTCCGTTTTTTTCCCGATGCTGCTATACTCGAACCAATATCACCTATAAAATTAGCAATTCCATGTCCAGCACCACTAATCATATTAGCAGTACCTGCCATTGCGGCTCCCGTCAATGCTCCTCTAACGCCAAAGCCGCCGCCTTGCCAGCGTCCGCGAGTTGCAGTTTTATAGCGTCTCCATTCTTCTTGTTGACGTTGATCCATTGTAATTTTACTATACTGGTCCCCAATATAGTCGCATTCTCTTCCTATATAATCGTCCGTTTCATAATATTGCTGCATAAATGTCTCTATGCTAAGCTCATAAAGTCCTATATTAATAAGCCTATTCACATGCTTATCTATTGCTTGATAAAAATACTCCCGCAGATCTTGTTCCATCTTTGCGATAGTTGTATCCATATCTTTATAATCTTCATATGTCTTATGAAACACATCTGATGCTGATTTAACCATCTTACGATTAAATCCTGCTACATTAGCATAGTTTTGTAAACTAACTGGGACATTAAATTCCATCCCATGAAAGTAAAACTTTTTATCTTCCGCCATAGTCATACCTCCGCATATTTCGATCTTTTTATATTATACCCCTCTTCATTCTTATAGACAAGTTATATTCTTATGGATCATTATTTTCCAGCAATACATCCTTTAGAATATAAGAAATAATCTGAGAGGAGACCGTTTCATTGGATAAATTGGACTATGTAGAAATTGGCAGACGGATCCGTCACTGCCGCGAGGAGCTTGGAATCTCACAGGAAGCTGCTGCCGAACGCTGTGGTATTTCTCCTTCCTTTTATAGCAACATTGAACGAGGCATCAAGATCATGTCCCTTGAAACCTTCGTTTCGATCTGCCAGGCTTTCTCTGTAAGTGCAGATTATCTGTTAAAAGATATGATGCCCGATACGGACGACACAGTTCTCCATGCCATCTCTGAGGCAAAGAAATACGGTGATGTGCAATATAAGAAATATATCCGCTTAGTAGAAGCGTTGGTCAACATCACCGATCAGCTTTGATTATAGAATGATTCAGATTTGATAAATGATCTTATACTTTACCAACACATGTCGCTGGCCTTACTCAAATAGTGATAATTGTTCAAATTTCTGCCTGCGCTCCAAAAGTGCAGGTCTTTTTGTTAGCAGTTCTTCAGCTTGCTTCCAATCCATAAGCCACTGAGAAACTTCATTTTTATCAAGCACCAGCGGCATTCGATCATGCACCGGAGCCACCGAAGCGTTCGGAACCGTCGTCAGGATCGTAAACTGGTTCTCATCTTCTACCTTCTGCCAGATCCCCGCCATAAACAGAATCTTCCTGTGCGGCGGACGAAATGAAGCCTTTTCCCCAATTTTGTTCCACTCATAGAATCCCGATGCCGGTATCACACAACGATTGTACCGCATACTCTCATTAAACATGGGCTTTTCCTTCACCGTCTCCACTCTCGCATTGATGAGCAGATCCTTTTGGTCCTTTTTCCGAAATCCCCATCTCATCTATGTTAGACAGATCTCTTTCGTTCCAGTTAAGATGAGTGCCAGATCTGTTGGACGCACATCTCCCACCTTAGCTTGGAACTTAGAAATATCAATCAACTGGAACGCATTCTTCAGCTCTCTTTCCATTCCATCATCTACAAAGTACCGTCCACACATGTTATCCTCCTCATACAGGTATTACTCCCGCTGCATGTTCTATCTATTTACATAAGCATCGCTTGACAATGGCACACAAGAAAACAAAGACTGGGGAGCTGATGGGCGCGGTGGTGCGCTATGCAAAGACCCGGCCCGTGTTCGATGGGTACAAGGCAGCCCGGTACAGCAAAAAATATCTGGCGGAGCTGGCTGATTACCGGGCGGCAAAGGCCACCATGAACGAGCTTTTGAATGGTGCGAAGCTTCCGAAAATGGACGCGCTGAAAGCATCCCACAAAGAGCTGACTGAACGGAAAAAGGCCCTCTATACCGAGTACCGAAAAGCCCAGCGGGAAATGCGGCAGGCTGTGGCGGCCAAGACCAACTGCTCGGCATGGCCGGGCAGGAATATAAGGCCCCGGAGCGTTAGCCCGAGGCCGCAGACAACAAGGCACATCGCGCCGTCACTTCTGGTCACGGTGGCCAGAAGTGGGCGGGTTTGAGGAGCCCCCAACAAGCATTTTTCGGGCCCCGCCGGGGCTTGAAAAATCGCAAGCGTTATACGCTTGCCCTGCTTGCCGTTTTGTGCGCGGCCTGAAACTGTACGAATAATTTGTAGAGTTGTCGGAGCAATACAGTAAAACCGCCTTGAAAATGTGCTGATATTCGCATATAATGAATACAACAAATTTGAGACAGAATGTAATCACAAAGGGAGGTACCTCCCTTTGTCACGCTTGCTTCGCAAGCATGACAATCAAATCTATCCTTGAGAAAGGCGGAACGCAATGAAAGGCTATTTATCCATAAAAGAAACTGCCTGCAAATGGGGAATATCAGAGCGCTGGGTCAATCAATACTGTACAGATGGACGTATTCCCGGCGCAGAGCGTTTCGGACGCTCATGGGCAATTCCAGAAAATGCGGAAAAGCCGACTGACCCACGCAAGCAAAAGCAGGATGGGAGGCGGCAGATGTTATGACAGACGAAATTGCATACCAGCGGTATCTGGATGGCGAAAACAAAGCCGCTGACCTGCTGGTGGAAAAATACAGCGATATACTGATTCTTTACATAAACGGTTACATTAAGGACATTCACGAGGCAGAGGATTTAATGATTGAAGCCTTTTCACAGCTATTTGCAAAAGAACGTCCGATTTCAGGAAACGGCAGTTTCAAGGCATATCTCTATAAAACCGCACGTAACCTTGCCCTGCGGCATAAGTCAAAACGCCTCAGTATTTTCCTGCGGATCGACGATCTGGACTTTGAGCCGCCGGATGAAACAATGGCTGATACTGCGTTTCTTAGGGATGAGCGGAACCGGCAGCTTTATGCGGCACTGGACAAGCTGAAACCGGAATATCGGGAGGCAATCTACCTTGTTTATCTGGCGGAAATGAGCTATCGGAACGCAGCAGCGGTTATGTCTAAAAGTGAGCAGCAAATCAAAAATCTTGTGTACCGCGGCAAGCAGAGTTTGAAGGCAATTTTGGAGCAGGAGGGATTTGAATATGCGGACGAATGAAGAACGTTCCCGGTTGATCCACAAACGGACAGCGGAAATAAAACGAGAGAAGCGAAACAGAATACAGCGGGGACTTGATACGGTCTGTATAACAGTTTGTCTGCTTTTGGTTACAGGTATCGGGGCATGGATGCCGGAACTGATGACAGAACCTGCGGCAGGAAGCATTGTCCATTCTTCGGGAACAGCAAGTATGATCGGCAGTCATGCTGCTCTTGGCTATATTGTTATGGGCCTGCTTGCTTTTCTCCTTGGTGTATGTGTAACCGTGCTGCTTTACCGTCTGCGGCGCAGAAATGAGCGCAGGAGCAGAGAGGAAAAAGAAGATGAACTTTGAACTGATTGACAATGGTTTTCAGATAACCATATTAGGACTCAGCACCATTGCAGTCCTTTTTCTGGCTTTGCGGTATAAAAGCAGGAGTTTACTGATCCTCGCTTTGGCATATGCCTGTTTCTGTATGGGAACGGCGTATTATATTCTGTATCTGGTCATTATGGGAAAAGTGCCGCAGGTTTTTTATGTAGCTGAGATTTCCTGGCTGGCCGCATGGCTGTTTTATCTGTCTGTGCAGATTCTGCGGATGGAGCGGGTCGGATACCGCTTTTCGTGGTTTGCGGTCAGCGCTGCGGTACTTGTCGCAGTGGTCGCTTTTGCCGACCATGCCTTTGGTCCTTCTTATTTCTTCTCCGCGCTGTTTGCACTCACGGCGGGAGCGAACATGTATCTTTCGGTGCTTGGTATGCAAAGTGTTCATCCATATCGAAGCACGGACGGTCTGATGGCTGGCTGCATCGTTCTGCAGGTACTTCTGTATCTCACTTCCGATTTTATACAGGATTATACCCGTTTCAACCTTTATTTTGCCGTGGACATTACACTGACACTATCTATGGTAGCATTGCTGCCGTTCACTCTGCGGGAGGTGGGAAAATGACTTATATCGAAAATATCTTTCTCTGCCTCGCCATACCGATGATTCTGTCGCTGTTCTTTATAAAAGGACGGGCCAGAAGCTATACCCTGTTTGTGACCATTGGAATGGGGATTTGTCTGTTGAGTGCCTATGTCAACAGCTTTTTTATGTGGCTATACGGCGTGGATGGAACAGTTGCCGCTATTGAGATCACCCCTGTATGTGAAGAATTATTAAAGCTGCTTCCGTTGTTGTTTTACTTTCTGATTTTTGAGCCAGAGCCGAGAGAACTGCCCACGGTGGCTATTGCCATTGCCGCAGGTTTTGCAACCTTTGAAAATGCATGCTACCTGACGGAAAACGGTGCGGCTAACTTCAGCTTCCTGCTGATCCGGGGGATTTCTGCGGGCGGGCTGCATATCCTTTGCGGGAGCCTTTCCGGCTTCGGCATCTCCTATGTCTTTCGCCATCGCTGGCTGTCCGTTACCGGAACTGCCGGCATTTTAGGTGCCTGCACAGGTTTTCATGGAATTTATAACCTGCTGATCACAGCTGATGGTGGATGGAAAACGGCAGGGTATCTCTTTCCCTCTGTTTTGATCATCTGCCTTTTCATAGCAAAAATTGTTCTTCCTAAGTTCACCATATCTTTAAAATAATACGTACAAGGCACATTGAGCCGTCCCGTTTTGGGGCGGCTTAAAATTTTTTCAAAAAATTTTGATTTTTGGTGAGAAGATTTTAAATTTCATGTCTTTTAGTAAGTAGAGGGGTGTATAAAGCATCTACAGCAAGGAAAGGAGTGTGACGATGAACGGCATAACGGAAATCCGGATGCGAAAAATACGGCGCAGGACACGGCAATACCGGCAGCGATACGAATGGCGTGAGATCTCCTGTCTGACAGTATGCAGCCTGTTTCTTTTAGCCGGAATAGGCATTTTGCTTGGGCACATACAGGAACCGGGGATATCTTCTGTGGCAGAAGGCTACGGAGCGGTTCTGTTGCGAAACGGAGCGGATCTGTATGTGACCATTGGCATCGCCGCTTTTGCAGCCGGTGTGGCGATGACGATCATCTGCATCCGCTGCAAGAAGAAAAATTGGCCACACATCGGATAAGGAAGAAAGAGAGGAATGAATATGAAAAAGCGATTGCACAGAATGCTCAGTACCATGCTGATATGCAGCATGGTGATGACGATGATGCCCACAACCGTTTTTGCGACGAACCGTAAGGATGCCGTTATGGAAGAATACGCAGGCGGCTTGTGTGAACATCATCCGGAACATGATGATGAATGTGGTTACTCCGAGGGAATAGCAGGAACAGCCTGCAGCCATGAGCATACAGACGATTGCTATACGGAAGTGGTCAAATGTACCCACAGGCATGATGAGGATTGTTACCCGGATGAAAGCATCTGGGATGATGAGGCCACTCCATCCGATGCGGACCGGTGGGAACCGGAAGATTGTCCCCATATCTGCGATGAGGAAAGCGGGTGTATTACAAAAAAACTGAACTGCCAGCATGAGCATGATGATGAATGTGGCTATTCCCCCGCTACCAGGGGAACACCCTGCGAATTTATTTGTGAGATATGTGACGTGCAGGATGACATGAAAACAGCTACACCGTCTAATGCCAAAACTGTCACGGTGGCGAGCGTGCAGGCTATGATTGACGCGCTGCCGGATAGTGAGCAGTTCAACCTTACGCCTGGCACGACCTACTGGTTTGACTTATCCAGTGCGGGGATTCCGGGTTCAACAAATAACGCATTGCCGGATACATCCCGACACTATGTGCCTTTTACTTATGTAGGGAGTCTCAACGCTTATGTGCTGAAACCTGCATCTGAAAATGTGCTGACCTCCTCCGAGGAAGCTTCCCAAACCACAGATAAAGATGCGAAGTACGGATATACTTACAAGCACAGTCTGTTCATTGCCGACTATACTATGACCCATACCATAAGCTGGAAAATTCTAAATGATAACAATCTGATTTTTGGCACAGACTTTCAGAACAACCGTGTGGCATACACACTGCGTGCGCCATCAGCAGGACACACCTATGCTTATGGTGATAATGGCGGCAGTACCCCAGACAACAACGAGTGGGACACAATCTTAAAGAAAGCCAATCAAAGTACTCAAACCAACGTAAGCGATTATATCAAAAATTGGGAAGGCATTTGGTCTTATGGGCAGGACACTGCGAATACATCTGCCTTCAGGCAGTTTCGTACAATACGCGGACGTATGATATCTGCGTTCTCCTGTAATATTGAACATAAAGAAGCATCGCTCCCAAAATACGGTTTCCGTCCTATTCTTGAAATTCTGGACGCTGATACGTTGGGCTATGACGGACTGAAAACCATAGTGCTTGACTTAAATGATGGGAAAATTGGCGATACCACAGGCACGGTAAATATCGTTGTGAAAAACAGTGAGAGCTTCACGGCTCCCGAAAATTCCGGCCTGTCCAGTCCAATCGGGAAAACGGACACTGATTTCTTCTGGCAGGGCAGCGATGGGAATTCTTATATTCCTGGTGCAGATGTTCCTGCAGGTGTAACTTCCCTGACGGCGCAATGGACACCTATGACTTATACCGTAATGCTGGAAACAAACGGTGGTACGATTGCTGACGGAAAAGATGTGATAAGCTATACCTATGGCGAAGGAGCAACCTTGCCGACAGCAAATGATATGACCCGAGAGGGCTATACATTTGATGGTTGGTATGCGGACAGCAGTTTTTCCAGCGCTCCTGTTATGGAGATCAGCAACACTGACATAGGAAACAAAGAGTTCTATGCAAAGTGGAATGCGAACATCTACGCAGTAACGCTGAACACCAACGGCGGAACGATTGCCAGTGGAAAGGACGTAACAAGCTATACCTATGGCGAAGGAGCAACCTTGCCGACAGCAAATGATATGACCCGAGAGGGCTATACATTTGATGGTTGGTATGCGGACAGCAGCTTTTCCGGCGCTCCTGTTACAGCAATCAGCAGCACTGATATAGGCAACAAAGAGTTCTATGCAAAATGGACGCGAAACACCACGCCAATTATCCCCGGCGATACGGTAAACTATGTCGTGGAGCATTACAAGGCTGGTAACAATGGTTATACACTGGAAGAAACAGAGTATCTTGGGGGCAAAATCGGTGCGGATGTTACCGCCGAGCCGAAAATCTACACAGGCTACACTTATAACCCGGATGCAGTAGGAAGTGTCACTAGGGGTACATTAAAAAAGATCAGCAGCGCGGCAGATATTGTGACCTTGAAACTCTACTATGACCTGACCGTTTATACCGTAACCGTAGAAAACGATGGGAATGGTTCTACATCTGCTGTTCCGGCTTCTGCAACGATGGGCGAGAAAATCACGCTGACATCAACACCAAACAGTGGCTATCGCTTTAAGGAATGGCAGATTGTTTCCGGCAACGTGACGATCAGTGATGATACGTTTACCATGCCAGCAGGTAATGTGACTGTGAAAGCTCTTTTTGAAAGAAAATCGAGCAGTGGCAGTGGCGGAGATTCTTCTTCTGACCGTGATGCATCCTCTTCCGCAATCAGAAAAGATCCGATCAAGGGAAGAATCAGCAGTGATCGTGGCATCCTGACCGGTGCAGCCAATAGCACGGCCAATGATGGTTACAGTCACTGGATGCAGGATGATCATGGCTGGTGGCTCCGTTTTGCGGATAACAGCTATCCAAAAGGCCAAAAGCGTGGTACGTCTGGCATTGCATATGCTTGGGAATATATCAATGGCAATTGGTGGGCATTTGACGAGAATGGTTATGCGAAAACCGGCTGGCTGTGGGATGAAACATTTGGCGGCTGGTTCTATATCGATCCGGAACGAGGCATGCAGACCGGCTGGGTTCTGATTGATGGTATCTGGTACTATTTCCACCCGGTATCTGATGGAAGAAGGGGCATTATGTATGCCGGACAGAAAACACCAGATGGATACTATGTTGATGAAAATGGTGCGTGGGATGGAAAAGGAAAATAGATCAGCCGGAGTATAAATTATCGGAGCAAAAATAGTACATATCAATGCAAAAACGAAAACAGCCACGCCCCCTGATAAACACTGGGGCTATGGCTGTTTTTGGCTTTATAAAGTGTCAAAGATGGGATAATACTTTATGACTTCATGCAATATTTCTGCATCTAACCCATATTATACAAAGTCCCACTCACTTATATGTCCCTCATATCAGCATCACCCATTTGCAGTTTTCCTGATAAAAGATCAGCCGAAACTCCCGGTTCAGACCACCAATGATTGCTTTGCAGCCATATTCTCGGCTCGGAATCCCGCTGTAATTCTTTTCTTCGGTGTAATTTACTACAATATCCGTCACTGTCTGGATTGCGCCGCTGTCATCCTCGAACTTAAAGTATCGTGGCATAGTTTTCCCGGTCGAAGTAAACCAAGTCATGCACGCAATTTCATATCTGGTTCCTTTCGGTACACCGCTATTTGTTTCGATTCCATATTTTGTTGCATCCGCAAACCCTGCCACGCTACATCAACTCCTTTATTATAATATCTTCTCTCTGGAATAATCAACGGTACGCTTTTCACGGCTCACCCCGCCGCCCATGTGATCGATCCACTCTCTATCTGATTCTGGCAAAAAGCACGCTCTTTTAATACTATCTGCTCCGTATTTCCTGCGAATTCCATCTACTGCTACTTCCATTTTATGAACTTTTTCATAATCAATCCGCTCAAACATCTGAATCTGACGGCAGGAATCTGTCGATACACGGCTTGTATGAATCCCAAGATGTCGAAGCGGTGTTCCATCCCACAGTTCATCGAAGCACTTACAGGCTGCCTCGTAGATCTCTAATGTCAGATCTGTCGGCACTGATAAAGTGATTTGGTGTCCGCAGAACTGCAAGTTCCAGTCACGGAGACTAATCGATACGACACCGATCTTCACCCCATCCGCCCGGAGCCTTGCGGAAACAGTTTCAGCGAGTGATAATAAATACTGCTTTGCGATCTCCCTGTCCGTAATATCTCTTGGTGTTGTAAGGGAATTTCCATATCCCTTAGCCGGGGGTGGCACATTGATCACCTCGGATTCATCAATCCCATTCGCATATTGCCAGATCAACACTCCCTGTGATTTCATAAAGGACCGGAGAATCACAGGATCCATAGTCGCCAGTTCTCCAATAGTAAAGATCCCCAGATCGCGTAATTGCCGTTTGGAACTGTGTCCCACATAAAACAGATCCCCTACGGGAAGATACCACATCTTTTCCCTAATTTCCGACTTCCATAGTGTATGAACCCGGTCGGGCTTTTCAAAGTCAGATGCCATCTTTGCCAAAAGTTTATTCTCAGAGACACCAATATTTACGGTAAAACCAAGCTCCCGCCTAACTCTGTCTTTGATCTCATACGCTGTTTGAATCGAATCAGCACAACACCCGGTTATATCCAGGAAACACTCATCAATGCTGTACTGCTCGATCCGGTCAGAATACTCTCCTAATAACTTCACCAGCGCCCTCGATGATCGGTTATACAGGTCATAGTTTGGTGGCACAAGGATCAGCCCCGGACATTTCTGCTTCGCTGATACCACTGTCTCACCTGTCTGGATCTTATATTGCTTCGCAGGAATCGACTTTGCAAGGATGATTCCATGACGCTTT
>Ga0129313_1001547_pt1 | contig 14146 bp, 8 predicted proteins | sample O1105metagenome_FD_94436 | JGI IMG/M metagenome (GOLD analysis project Ga0129313, IMG submission 94436) | Orangutan group fecal microbial communities from fecal samples from Wisconsin, USA - O1105 metagenome | ecosystem: Host-associated > Mammals > Digestive system > Large intestine > Fecal... | reverse complement strand
TACGATGGTTTGGACTTAATGTTTTGGACACCACTAAGTTACTAAAAATCAGCGATATGTACAACTTTTTACTCATATTTATCAACTTAAATTAATTCCGCCAACGGGTTAATATAAGGTAAATGAGTGACGGTTGTGCGTGCGGTTTGTGCCGGCGTATGGCTGAATGAAAGGTTAAACAATGCGAGTATGAAAGCTTTTCCGCGTTTTATGATTTGTGGAGTGGTGACGGTTGTGCTGTCGCTCTGCTCTATGGTGGCGGCGGCACAGGAACTTAATGCCCGTGTCACGGTGAACCATAATCAGATTCAGGGTACTGACGCTTCGGTGTTTGACGAGCTGCAACAGACGTTGACTCAGTTTATCAACGACAGACAGTGGACTAACTTGCAGTTTCAGAAGAACGAACGCATACCATGCAATTTCAACATAACGGTGACGAAGTATGACAAGTCTTCAAACATGTTTACGTGCAAGGCGTTAATACAGGCAACGCGCACGGCTTACAATTCGTCGTATAGCACGACCATTTACAACAATACCGACAACGACTTCAACTTCGAATATGCGCAGTTTGACCAACTCAACTTCAATGAAGAGATGGTTGACAACCAGCTCACGGCGCTGATAGCGTATTATGCTTACTTGCTGATAGGAATAAATCTGGACACCTTTTCGCCGATGGGGGGAGAGGATGTGTTGCAGCGCTGCATGAATCTTACAAACAATAGTCAGAACCTTAATTTCCCCGGATGGAAGGCTTTTGACAACGACAGAAATCGTTTCGCCATTATCAACGACTATCTCGACGGCGCGATGAAGCCGTTCAGACAGCTTCAATACGACTATTACAGGTTGGGACTGGACGAGATGGCGTCTAACGTGGAGCGCGGACGCACAAACATAACGACTGCCATTGAGCAGAATCTGAAGAAGTGTCATGAGGACAGACCTATGAGCATGCTTCCGCAGATATGGACAGACTACAAACGAGACGAGCTCGCCAATATATATAAAGGTAAGGGTACACAGAAGGAAAAGGAAAGTGTGTACGAGATATTGTTCTCTATAAATGCCAGCCAAAACAACGCATGGGAGAAGATTAAGGAGTAGAAGAAGGCGAGATATTTATTCTTTTGTTTCAAAAAACGACGTAAATAGCAAATGTTAAAGAAACTGCATATAAAGAACTTTACGCTCATTGACGAGTTAGACATACAGTTTTTTCCAGGCTTTTCCGTGATAACGGGCGAGACAGGCGCGGGAAAAAGTATTGTGCTCGGAGCTATAGCGCTGATTCTTGGCAACCGCGCTGACGTGCGACAGGTGAAGTCTGGCGCCGCCAAGTGTGTCGTGGAGGCTGTGTTCGGCATAGGACATGACAGCAGCGGCGTGATGAAACGCTTCTTCGAAGACAACGATCTCGACTACGTGCAGGACGAATGTATCTTGCGACGTGAGGTCAGCGCGTCGGGCAAGAGCCGCGCTTTCATCAACGACACGCCCGTCACGCTGACGGCATTGCGTGAGTTGGGCGAGCACCTTATTGACATTCACAGCCAGCACCAGAATCTGTTGCTTGGCAAAGAGGGTTTCCAACTGAATGTGCTCGACATCATTGCCCGCGACAATAAGGCACTGGCGGACTACAGACAGGCGTATGCTGAGTTTGTGAAGGCGCAGGACCTGTTGAAGGAAATGCGCACGGCTTTTGACGAAAACATGGCGGAAGCCGACTTCTTGAGATTCCAGCAGAACGAACTGGCGGAGGCTGCGCTGTGTGCAGGAGAGCAGGAAGAGTTGGAGCAGAAGTCCGAGACGATGAGCCATGCGGAGGAGATAAAGACCTCATTGTTCCTTGCCGACTCGTGTCTGAGCGGTGAAGACGGCGGCGTGATAGACAACTTGAAGTCTGTACTCTCTCATTTGGAGGATGTGGCAGCCGTATTTAAAAAGGGAAGGGAACTTGCCGACAGGTTGGAGAACTGCTATATAGAGGTTAAAGACATTGCTGCCGACATCTCTGCAAGTGCTGAAGACATCGACTTTGACCCGCGTGAATTGCAGAATATAAACGATAGGCTTGACACGATATATGCGCTTGAACATAAATATAGGGTCGATAACGTTGACAGTCTAATCGATAAGCTCGGTGAACTGAACTCCAAGATTGAGAGTATAGACACCGGCGAGGAGAAGATAGCGGAGCAGGAACAGCTTGTGAAGCAGTTGGAGACGGCGTGCGTCGATAAGGCTGCGGCGCTCACAGCATTGCGTCGGAAGGCGGCAAAGACCGTGGAGGAGGAGATGAAGAGTCGACTTGTGCCGCTCGGCATAGCGAAGGTGAGGTTCAGTGTGGAGGTTCATCCTGACAAGCTGAGCTTCGACGGCGCAGACAAGGTTACGTTCTTGTTCAGCGCAAACTCCAGTTCACCGATGCAACCCGTTGAGCAGGTGGCGTCAGGAGGTGAAATCGCGAGAGTCATGCTTTCTCTCAAAGCGATGATTGGTAACGCTGTGGAATTGCCGACAATCATTTTTGACGAGATAGACACTGGCGTGAGCGGCAGAGTAGCGGAGCAGATGGCGCACATAATGAAAGAGATGGGTAGCAACGACAGACAGGTCATAAGCATCACCCACTTGCCTCAGATTGCGGCATTGGGCACCACTCACTACAAGGTTACAAAGGAAGAAGGTGCTGAAGGCACCATAAGTCGCATGACAATGTTGTCTGACGAAGATCGCGTAAGGGAAATTGCGCAGATGCTAAGTGGCAGCGAGATAACGCAAGCTGCTATGGATAATGCTCGCGAGTTGTTGAGATAGAAGCTCTTATAAGGGCTTTTGCTAAACTCAAATTACTTTCAATATAAACAGAAACGACTGTTATTAAAAGCAGAAGCGGCTGTTGTTAAAAGCAGAAACGACTTTCAATATAAACCAAATTTACTGTCAATAAACAAAGAAAAAATAATCATCTGATGAAAAAAATAATAGTATTGCTTTGTGTAGCCTTATCGGTGATGGTGGCAAATGCCCAACCTTCTGCCGTGAAAAAGGCTGCAAACTCGGTGTTTACACTCACTACGTTTGACAAGGATGGCTCCATTAAGGCGTCATCACGTGGCTTTTTCTATGGCGCAGACGGTGAGGCGGTAGCTCCATGGACTCCTTTCGTCGGCGCTGCGACCGCTGTTGTGGTTGACGCTAAGGGAAAGAAATATGATGTGTCGACCATGATGGGCGTCAACGAACTCTATGATGTGTGCCGCTTCCGTGTCGGTGGCAAAGGCGTTTCAATGCGTCCGGCAACAAAGGCAGCAAAGGCTGGCGCTAAGGTTTGGCTCGCAAACAATGCTGGGGGAAAGGCTGCTGCGTCAGCAATGGAGGTTGTTAAGAACGAAGCTTTCATGCAGAAGTACTCTTATTACATCCTTTCGGGCAAGGTGGCAGACAACACTCTGGGTTGCCCTGTTGTCGATGACAGCGGTGCAGTGCTTGGTTTGTTGCAGCCATCAGAGACAGACGGCGATTCGCATGCTACCGATGTCGCTTTCCTTGACACCGTAGCGACCACCGGACTGTCGCTTAACGACCCTGTGCTGAGACAGACTGGCATCCGCGTAGACATGCCAAAAGACAAGGAACAGGCTGCTTTGTTCCTCGTGATGGCACGCGAACAGTCTGACTCGCTGCGCTATGTGCAGTATGTAGAGGACTTCAAGCGCTTGTTTCCGACAGAACTTGACGGCTATACGGCTTTAGCTCAGGTTAAGATTAACGCCCATGACTATGACGGTGCGATGTCGGAGATGCGCGATGCAGAGAAGAACGTGCAGGACAAGGCTGCCGCTCATTCAGAGTGGTCGCGCCTGATGTACCAGAAATTGGTATTCCAGCCAGACAGCACATTCACTAAATGGACTTTCGACAATGCTCTTGAGGAGGCACGTAAGGCTTATTCTATAGACCCGCAGCCTGCATACAAGCATCGCGAAGCACAGATTGTGTTCTCGCAGCAGAACTATGCTGAGGCTTACGATATGTTCATGGAACTTACCAAAACCAAGCTGCGCAATGGTGAGTTGTTCTATGAAGCCGCGCAGTGTAAGACGCAGTTGAAGGCTCCAGCACAAGACATCATCGTGCTTCTTGACAGTGCCGTTGCCGCATGCCAGCAGCCTCTGACAAGTCTTGCTGCTCCTTATGTGCTCTCACGCGGACATCTTTACGACGAGATTGGCGAATATCGTAAGGCTCTGAAGGACTACCTCCTTTACGATTCGCTTATGGTTGGCCGTGCGAGTGACGTGTTCTACTACACTCGTTACCAGTGCGAGATGAAGCTGAAGCAATATCAGCAGGCGCTTAACGACATCGCACATGCTGCCATCATCAACCCGTCTCAACCTATTTACCTTGCGGAGTTAGCTTCATTGCAGCTTAGAGTAAACCGCTTTGAAGACGCTGTAAAGGCTGCCGACCTGTGTTTGAACATCGCTCCGGAAAATACAGACTCTTATATTATAAAAGGTCTTGCTCTTATTCAGATGAAGAAGAAGGAGGAAGGACTACAAGCTCTGAACAAGGCGAAGGAGCTTGGCGACAGCAGAGCGGACGCCTTGATTTCAAAATATAAGTAAAACGCTCGTGTGTGTATTGTGCTTTGCTTGAAGAGTAAGGCATCTACTTCGTTTTAAGTATTATGCGGCTCAATCTTGTTGCGTGGCTTCTCCTGCGCTGACGTGGACTGAGCCGCAAACACGTGATAATGTAATTATGCAACAGACATTCAACTATTGTGATGAGAAGTTTGCCGACATCCAGATTCTGCGCTATCGCATGAAGGGATTTGAGCGGATGTCTTTGAACAAGAAAATGTATATTTATTGCCTTGCAAAGGCTACACTGTGTGGTCGTGACATAACAACCGACCAGTTCGGAAAGTACAATCTGCGAATCCGTCGTCTGCTCGAGGCTGTCTATGTGCTGTACAATGGCAACCGCGACGATGCCGATTTTCGTGCTATGACGGTCTATCTGAAGCGCATCTGGTTTTCAAACGGCATCTACCACCACTACGGATGTGAGAAGTTTGAATCTGGATTCAGTGAGCAGTTCTTGAGAAAGACCGTCGCAGAGATGTCTCAACAGCTTGTGACAAGGCTGAATCTGGATGGCAGCGAAGCGCTCGATACGTTGTGTGACGAACTCTGTCCCGTCATCTTTGACCCCGAGGTGTTACCAAAACGTGTTGACAAGACTGACGGAAAAGACATTGTCATTAGTTCCGCCTGCAACTACTACGAAGGCGTTTCGCAGCAAGAGGTGGAGGCGTTTTATGGTAATATGACCGACAACAATGACGCTTATCTGCCATCTTACGGCTTGAACTCCAAGCTTGTAAAAGACGCTGACGGCAACATCGCAGAGCAGGTGTGGCATGAAGGCGGCATGTACGGCGCGGCGATAAGCCATGTCATAACGTGGCTTGATAAGGCTAAGGGTTACGCCGAAAACGAACGACAGAAGCAGGTGATAGACCTGCTCATCCAATACTACCGCACTGGCGACCTGAAGACATTTGATGACTACTCTATTGAGTGGTTGTCGGAGACTGAGGGCGACATCGATTTCATCAACGGATTTATCGAAGTCTATGGCGACCCATTGGGTTTGAAGGCCTCATGGGAAGGCATTGTCACATACAAAGATTGGGAAGCAAACGACCGCACCGCCAAGATTTGCGGCAACGCGCAGTGGTTTGAAGACCATTCGCCAGTGGATGAGCGCTTTAAAAAGGAGAATGTGAAAGGCGTAACGGCAAATGTCGTGTGTGCCGCGATGCTTGGAGGAGACGAATACCCGTCTACAGCCATAGGCATAAACCTGCCTAATGCCGACTGGATTCGCGCCGAACATGGTTCAAAAAGCATTACCATCGGCAACCTGACAGAGGCTTACAACCGTGCGGCAGAGAACAACGGCTTCCTCGAAGAGTTCGTTGCAGACGCCGACACGCTGGCGCTGATAAAAGCACATGGCGACATCTGCGACGACCTGCACACCGATCTGCACGAGTGTTTGGGTCACGGAAGCGGAAAACTGCTGCCTGGTGTGCTGCCCGACGCGCTGAAGTCGTATGGCAACACCATCGAGGAGGCGCGTGCAGACCTGTTTGGCCTCTACTACATGGCAGACGAGAAGATGCTTGAACTCGGTCTGCTTAACGACAAAGACGCGTACAAAGCCCATTATTATACGTACATGTTGAATGGTCTGATGACACAGTTGCGACGCATAACACCAGGCAACGACATAGAGGAAGCACACATGCGCAACCGTGCTCTCATCGCACACTGGGTGCTTGAACACTCTGATGGAGCGGTGCAGATGGTGTCGCGTGACGGCAAGACGTATGTCGTGGTAAACGACTACGATGCCCTTCGCCAACTCTTTGCCAAGCTGTTAGCCGAAGTGCAGCGCATCAAGAGCGAGGGCGACTATGCTGCTGCAAAGGCGCTTGTGGAGGGTTACGCCGTGAAAGTGGACCGCCAGCTGCTTGAAGAGGTACACGAACGCTACGAGAAACTCGACATTGCGCCATATAAAGGATTCCTCAACCCCCGTCTGTCGTTGTCTTACGATGCCGACGGACAGGTCTGCGATGTCTTGATAGACTACACCGAGAGTTACGAACACCAGATGTTACGCTACTCGTCAGAGTACGGATTTCTGCAATAGACGTTGGTGACAGACGTCTCACAGAGTGATAACTTCAACGAACAGAGATTATAAACAACCGATGAAAGAGTTCAAAGAATCAGATAACAGTACCAGTCTTGACCCAGCAGCAGAGACCGTCAAGAGTATAAAACGCTCGTTCCGACTGTTTATGAATGGGGTGGCAGCCAGCTCTATGCGCGAGAAAGGTCTTGACTACAAGATAATATGGGGCATACCCGTCACCAGAATCCGCGAGATGGCGGCAGCGTATGAGCCCAGTCGCGAGGTGGCGGAGCAGTTGTGGCAGAGCGATGTGCGCGAGTGTAAACTGTTCGCCATGATGCTCATGCCGGCAGACTGCTGCGACGAAGAGACCGTGATGACATGGGTAGGAGAGTGCCGCAACCCCGAGATGGCAGAGATGATGGCGTTCTATCTGCTCTCCCAGCTTCCCTTTGCAGACCGTCTTGTGGAGCGGTTGCTTGCCGACGAAGCTGCTCCGTCGCAGCTATGTGCGTTCCACCTCGTATCTCGTCTCGCCACGAAAGGCGTGTCGTTATCTGGCAAACCTGCCGTCGCCATGCTCGCACAAAGGGCGATAGAGGCGTTCAACGGCAGCGACATGACCATGAAACATGCCGCACTCAATTGCGTGGTGCGCTATGCCGAGCGCAATCTGGCATGTACGGAATTGCTCGTCTCAGAGCTTAAAAAACATGAAATAGACATTTTTTGAACAAATGACACGCGAAGTATTGATAAAAAGTCGTAACTTTGTCGTGTTCAAGAGAAAAAGCTGTATCTCATCCATGCAGATGACATATGGCGGTTTTAGGAATTATTTAATTAAATTGAACGCGTGGACAATTCTTTCCATGCCTTAACATTAAAATATAAATGAGCACAGGTAAAGTAGACGTCTTGCTGGGATTGCAGTGGGGCGATGAAGGAAAGGGCAAGGTAGTAGACGTACTTACGCCCGGCTATGACGTGATCGCCCGCTTCCAGGGAGGTCCCAATGCAGGTCACACCCTTGAGTTCGAAGGTCAGAAGTATGTGTTACGTAGCATCCCCTCAGGCATTTTCCAGGGAGGCAAGGTAAACATTATCGGCAACGGAGTGGTATTGGCTCCAGATTTGTTTATGGCAGAAGCCAAAGACCTTGAGAAGAGCGGCCACGACTTGAAGTCACGGCTTCACATTTCAAAGAAGGCACACCTCATCATGCCTACCCATCGCGTGCTCGACCGTGCCCTTGAGGCAGCAAAAGGCAAGAGCAAGGTTGGTACGACAGGCAAGGGCATCGGTCCTACATACACCGACAAGGTGTCGCGTAACGGTCTGCGTGTCGGCGACATCTTCGAGAATTTCGAAGAGAAATACGCTGCACACAAGGCTCGCCACCTCGAGATGTTGAAGGCACTTAACTTCAATGATTTCGATATAACGGAAGACGAGAAGCGTTGGATGGAGGGCATCGAGTACATGCGTCAGTTCTCTATCGTAGATAGCGAGCACGAGATAAACAACCTGTTGCGCTCTGGTAAGAGCATACTTTGCGAGGGAGCACAGGGCACAATGCTCGATGTCGACTTCGGAAGCTATCCCTTCGTCACCTCTTCCAACACCGTGTGTGCCGGCGCATGCACAGGTCTTGGCATCGGCCCCAACAAGATTGGCAATGTCTATGGCATCATGAAGGCTTACTGCACCCGTGTTGGCGCAGGACCATTCCCCACAGAACTCTTCGACGAGACAGGCGCAGAGCTTCGTCGCCTCGGCCACGAATACGGTGCCGTTACAGGCCGTGAGCGTCGCTGCGGATGGATAGACCTCGTGGCACTCAAATACGCCATCATGGTAAACGGTGTCACACAGCTCATCATGATGAAGAGCGACGTGCTCGATGGCTTTGACAATATAAAGGCTTGCGTTGCCTATCGTCAGAACGGAAGAGAGATAGACTATTTCCCCTACGACATAAACGAGGGCATCGAACCTGTCTATAAGGAAATACCTGGATGGAAGACCGACATGACACAGTTTACAAGCGAAGACCAGTTCCCGAAGGAGTTCAACGACTATGTGGAGTTCCTGGAGGCAGAGCTTGAGACTCCCATCAAGATTATCTCTATTGGTCCGGACCGTGCACAGACCATCGTAAGAAAGTAAAAATAACGTAATCGCACTGCCGACAGGCAGCTTCGGCCATTGCCGTGGGGCGTCTGTCACAGTGTGAACTTGTCCTTTCGCAAGCTACGTCGTTCATCATTGATGTGAACCGTGGCTTGCGAAATTTCAGTAATAACAAAACTTTTTTCAAGAAATGAACAAGCCAAGTATCCCCAAGGGGACGCGCGACTTCTCGCCAGTGGAGATGGCTAAGCGCAACTATATATTCGACACGATAAAGGAAGTGTATGCCTTGTACGGATTTCAGCAGATAGAGACGCCTGCCATGGAGTCGCTGCAGACGCTGATGGGCAAGTATGGTGAAGAGGGCGACAAGCTGCTTTTCCGTGTGCTCAACTCCGGCGACTATATGAGCAAGCTCACTGACGAGGAGCTCAACGAGCGCAACTCGCTGCGTCTGTCGTCTAAAATCTGTGAGAAAGGACTGCGCTACGACCTCACCGTGCCCTTCGCCCGTTATGTGGTGATGCACAGAGAGGAGCTGCAGATGCCGTTCAAGCGCTATCAGATACAGCCCGTGTGGCGTGCAGACCGCCCGCAGAAGGGACGCTATCGCGAGTTTTATCAGTGCGATGCCGACGTAGTGGGTAGTGATTCGCTGCTCAACGAGGTGGAGCTTATGCAGATTGTCGACACCGTGTTTACCCGCTTTGGTGTGCGTGTGCAGATAAAGATAAACAACCGCAAAATACTCTCAGGCATAGCAGAGGTCATCGGCGAGCCCGACAAGATTGTAGACATCACTGTCGCCATAGACAAGCTCGACAAGATAGGTCTTGACAAGGTGAACGAAGAGCTGAAAGCCGACGGCATCAGCGACGAGGCCATCGAGAAACTTCAGCCCATCATCGCGCTGAGCGGTACCAATGAGGAGAAACTACAGGTCATAAGTGAGGTGCTCGCTACGTCTGAGCTGGGCATGAAAGGTGTGGAAGAGACACGCTACATACTCGATATGCTCAACGGCACACTCAACAACGAGATACAGCTCGACCTTACTTTGGCTCGCGGACTCAACTACTACACAGGTGCCATCTTCGAGGTCAAGGCTCTTGACTACGCCATTGGCAGCATAACGGGTGGCGGACGTTACGACAACCTCACAGGCATCTTCGGCATGCCAGGATTGAGCGGTGTGGGCATCTCATTCGGTGCAGACCGCATCTACGACGTACTCAACGGACTGGACCTCTATCCTAAGGAGGCAGTCAATGGCACACGCCTGCTGTTCATCAACTTCGGCGAACGCGAAACGGCATATTGCATGCCAGTGGTACGCGCTTGTCGTGCTGCGGGAATAAGCACAGAGATGTTCCCCGACAAGGCTAAGATGAAGAAGCAGATGGGCTATGCCAATGCCAAAGCCATCCCGTTCGTGGCACTTGCTGGCGACAATGAGATGGTGGAAAACAAGTTCACGCTCAAGAATATGGAAACAGGCGAGCAGAGTCTGGTTTCAGCAGACGAACTTGTTGAAATGCTGAAATAACAATACTGAGTATATATGAAAAAGTGTGACGCATGTCGTGCGTCACACTTTTTTTGTTTTATCTCTTCGAAATCTTTGCCGCAGAGACCACTTCCACGGTGTCGTTGTCTATCTTGAAGCGAATGTCTCGGTCTTCAAACTCCATGCCGTAGATGCGGCTTCCGTCCTTATGATATTGCGGTCTGGGGTCGAGCGACAGCACCTCTGTCAGCGCCTCACATTGTTCTTCCCCCATGTCGCTCCTTACCTCTACTGGTATCGACACCTCCAGTCTTTTTATCTTGTCCGCACCAGTAAATCCGCTGCGGGCGTCGGGGTGGGCGTCTGCGTAGGGCACGTATGGCTTGACGTCGTATATCGGAGTACCGTCCATGAGGTCGGCGCCGCTGACATGTATGACGGGACCGTCGTTGTCAGACCAGTCTATGTGTTCAATCTTCACTGACGAGAGGCCGAGGTTGTTGGGACGGAACGGCGAACGGGTCGCCCATATACCCATGCGTGTGTTGCCGCCGAGCACAGGTGGGCGCACGGTCGTGCCTGCTGCCTCGTGCTTGTTTGCCGAAAAGCCCCATATCAGCCACAGATAGCTGAAGCCGTCGATGCCTCTTATCGCGTCGGGTGTTCGCCATTCTGGTTCAAACACGATGCTGCCCTTCAGCGAGTGGGCGAGTCCGCTCTGCTTCGGAATGCCAAATTTTGTCTTTAGTGGGGAGCGGAAGTGGGCGACAGGTCTTATTTCCATAGTTGTGTTCTCTTTGTTTTTCCTTGTCTTGATGGTTGTTGTTATAGTAGAATAAACGCGCGTGTGGTGGTATTATTGTGACAGAAATGATGTATTTTCCATGCTTGTAGTGCGCAAAGAGGGGCGAAAATACTTAACAAATGATAATTTTCGGGGAGAATTTTGTGGTTTGAAATTATTTTCGTAACTTTGCACACGCAATAAAGTCGGTGCCATAGCTCAGTTGGTAGAGCAAAGGACTGAAAATCCTTGTGTCCCCGGTTCGATTCCTGGTGGTACCACTTATAAAAGAGAGATTTACTTACGTAAGTCTCTCTTTTTGTTTTATCGGTGTCGCAATTTTGCGAGTTCTCAAATCGTCACGCACCACATGGTTTTGCGAACAGGTCCGTTTGACAAAATGATAGTGCCTTGTTGGGCTTGTCAAATGGGCGTAGTGGCGTCATCACTACGGCCCTTTGACGTCGTCACTACGGCCCTTTGGGAAGGTCATGGTGCTTTTAACGGATGTTAAGAATTGGCGTAAGTTTTGATGACGAAATTGTGACAATGTGTCAATCGAAACCGCCTTTTTGCTTACTTTCGGTTTTTGCCGTCTTGCCTGACAGACCTTAACTAAAAATAACACACACAAAGCGGCGATTTGTTTGCGTGTGTGAATAAAAATGATTAATTTTACACATTAAAAACATGCTGCGTCCGTTTAAACGCAAAATAAATGGCCTCTGACGCGATTTTTGCTTGAAAAGTCGGTGTTGTTAAGCCCATGTGACGGATGGAGTGACAGCTATACAAGAAGTAAAAGTAAATTATATTGATATTTAATGGACGAAAATCAGACGTTTGATTTGTACCGGATAATGAAGGTCAACATCGAGGATGAGATGAAAACCTCGTACATCGATTACAGTATGTCAGTAATCGTTGCCCGTGCTTTGCCCGACGTGCGTGACGGCTTCAAGCCCGTACACCGTCGCATTCTTTACGGTATGCTCGGCATCGGTAACACAAGCACCAACCCGTACAAGAAATGTGCGCGTGTCGTTGGTGAGGTGCTGGGTAAATATCATCCCCATGGCGACAGCTCAGTATATGGAGCACTCGTGCGTATGGGCCAGGATTGGAATATGCGTTACATGCTCGTAGACGGTCATGGAAACTTCGGATCGGTTGACGGAGACTCTCCTGCAGCCATGCGATACACCGAGTGCCGCTTGTCAAAGATGGGCGAGCACATTATGGACGACTTGGATAAGGACACTGTTGACATGGTGCCCAACTTCGACGACACTCTCCTTGAGCCGTCGGTCATGCCTACACGTGTGCCCAACCTGCTTGTCAATGGTGGCAACGGCATTGCTGTCGGCATGGCGACAAACATTCCGACACACAACCTCTCGGAGGTGATTGACGGATGTTGCGCATATATCGACAACAACGATATCGACACCGAGGGGCTGATGCAGTACATAAAGGCTCCAGACTTCCCGACAGGCGCCTATATCTATGGACTTCAGGGAGTTAAAGACGCTTACGAGACTGGTCGCGGACGCATCGTGCTGCGCGCGAAGTCTGAGATTGAAAGCGGCGACACCCATGACAAGATTGTTGTCACAGAGATACCTTACGGCGTGAACAAGGCACAGCTCGTAGAGAACATCGCCGACCTCGTGAAGGAGGGACGACTCGACGGCATCTCCAACGTGAACGACGAGTCTGGACGCCAGGGTATGCGCATCGTTGTAGACGTTAAGCGCGACGCCAACGCCAACGTCATTCTGAACAAGCTTTACAAGATGACGGCAATGCAGAGCTCGTTCTCTGTAAACTGCATCGCGCTGGTGAAGGGCCGTCCGCGTCTGCTCTCTCTCAAAGAGTGCATCCGCTACTTCGTGGAGCACCGTCACGACGTTACTATCCGTCGCACACAGTTCGACCTCAAGAAAGCACAAGACCGTGCGCACATCATTGAAGGTCTGATTATTGCTTGCGACAACATCGACGAGGTGGTACACATCATCCGCGCAAGCAAGACTCCTGTCGACGCACAGCGTAATTTGGAGCAGCGCTTCAATCTCGACGAGGTGCAGTCAAAGGCCATTGTAGATATGCGTCTGGCTCAGCTCACAGGTCTGCGTATGGACCAGCTGCGCAATGAGTATGAGGAACTTGAGAAACTTATCGCTCATTTGCAGGCTATCCTCGACGACCCCGAACTGTGCAAGCAGGTTATGAAGGAAGACCTTATTGAGGTGAAGGAGAAATATGGCGACGAGCGTCGCACGAAAATCAAACCTTACGAGCATGAGTTCAATGCCGAGGACTTCTATCCCAACGACCCCGTTGTCATCACTGTCAGCCATCTCGGCTACATCAAGCGCACGCCTCTCAGCGAGTTCCGTGAGCAGGCGAGAGGCGGCGTAGGCTCAAAGGGTGCCCGCACACGTGAGCAGGACTTCACCGAGTATATCTATCCCGCCACCATGCACCAGACCATGCTGTTCTTCACAAAGAAGGGCCGCTGCTACTGGCTCAAGTGTTATGAGATTCCGGAGGGTGACAAGAACTTCAAGGGACGTGCTATACAGAACATGCTCAACATCGAGAGCGACGACTCTGTGAACGCACTGCTCCGTCTGAGAGGTCTTGACGACGAGGAATTTGTGAAGTCTCACTACGTAGTGTTCGCCACAAAGAACGGTACTGTGAAGAAGACTTCGCTGGAGGCTTACTCTCGTCCGCGTGCCAACGGTGTGATAGCCATCAACATTGTCGAGGGCGACGAGGTGGTAGACGTTCGTCTGACCAACGGCAAGAACGAGCTTATACTCGCTGACCGCAACGGTAGGGCTGTACGATTCAACGAGAGTGACGTGCGCTGCATGGGACGTGTGTCTACTGGTGTGCGTGGCATGAAGCTCGACGAGGGCGACGATGCTGTGATAGGCATGATTGTTGTCAACGACGCATCTGCAGAGACTGTTATGGTG
>Ga0129313_1001546_pt1 | contig 14157 bp, 15 predicted proteins | sample O1105metagenome_FD_94436 | JGI IMG/M metagenome (GOLD analysis project Ga0129313, IMG submission 94436) | Orangutan group fecal microbial communities from fecal samples from Wisconsin, USA - O1105 metagenome | ecosystem: Host-associated > Mammals > Digestive system > Large intestine > Fecal... | reverse complement strand
TTCTCAAAAGATTTTTTATTTCCATTTTTCAATCTGCATTCTCATATTACTAACAGCATCTTCTTTATTCAAATAACTTTCATACCACTCAACTGTTAAATCTAACATTGGTTTTACCGGTATGCCCATACACCAATTCCAATATAGGAAATATAAATGTATGCTATATATAACATTATTATCCAATTACAAACAGGAAAGAACTTAGATAATCCCGCCAGAAAAATTCCCTGTAATATGTTACTATACCAAGTATAAATATAATATTGTCCATAAATACCACTAGGAATTGTACTGATAAACATATCATCGTTTTGCTCAAATGAAATAGAACCATATTTGCACTGGCAAACAATATATGAAATCGATGCATGTTTTTGCGATTCCACGATATACAACTTTTGAGTATCCCATCTGCTTCTTTACAATGAGAAATGGGTACTCAACCTTACAGCGAACGGCAGACTTTTCATGTTCCATTTTTTTGTCCCAGTTAAGACCTTTGAAATCATCCGCCATTTTGAGACTGGACAGACGCTTATTTACCCGGAACTCAATCTTGGATTTCTTCTCATCATCCTTAATAGCAAGCTGGTTGACAACTCCAAGATATCCGGAATCGCCATATACAACCTCATCATCTTCTCTGATGAGATTTGCCGTTTCTGTGACATCATGCATATTTGCAGATGTGCCGGTTATTGTATGAACATACCCACTGCCTGCATCAACACCGGCATGTACCTTCATTCCGAAGTACCATTCATTGCCCTTCTTTGTCTGATGCATTTCAGGATCACGTTTGCCCTCCTGATTCTTAGTGGATTTTGGTGCTGCTATAAGGCTGGCATCAACAATAGTGCCACCATGCATCATAAGACCGGCTTTATCGAGGCGGCTGTTGACATCAGCAAAAAGTTTCTCGCCAAGCTTGTTTGATTCAAGCATATGTCTGAATTCCCTGACTTTCTATCACAGGTACCACTCTGTTTCTATCAACACTCTCCTTACAGGTTAATGCAAAACCAAACCAGCCGGGATCTGAGTTCTCACACTCCTGTAGCAGAATAAGTTTATCCTGCACATCCGATTTTCGACTGCATGTCGGTTACTATAAACAAGTACTCAACCACTAACCTTATTAATGTCATTATTACAACAACTCCCAGCATTTCTGGGAAGTTGTTAAAATAAAATCAGTTTATTCATTCTATTTTTCCCAATCCGGTGAGAAATGTTCACCTACCTGAATAAATGATTCTTTTTTATTCCAATTGCAATGTGAAGACTGATAGCAACGTCTGCATGGACTATCCATCTTTTCACTATCATTTACAGTTTCTCGATATTTTTGATATTCCGGTGCATTCCACATTTCCATAAAGTCTTTATTTTTATCATATTCAAAGAAGTGAATCGGCGTGGACATGCAAGGACGCACAAATCCATCTGAACCCAAGAAAAAGTCTCTCCAAGATACAAAACAATCTTTATGAAGCTTATCACCCGCTTCATCCTCTCCAATATAATGAGGTAGCTTTAATACAATCCCCAGTTCTTCTCCAACTTTAATTGCCTCCTCGAAGACTTCCTTTACCAATTCCTCATGCCCCCATAAAGACTCGTTCATCAAATCTTCCCCAAAAACTGTAAGATAAACAACCTTAACCTCTTCAATTCCAATTTCTGCGGCAAGCCTAACTAAGTCAGGAAGTTCCCTGATATTGGACTGCATTGCACAAAAAACAAAATTAATCCAAGGATACTGTAAACCTCTCTCCTTCTTCATTCGAACAATTTCCTTTAAATCCTCGGTTATCTGGTCAATTTTTGATCCACGACGTATTCTGCTATTTGTCTCATCCGTTGCACCGTCGAGACTAACTGCAAATACATCTACATTATAGTCAAATATTGCATTTTTAATTTTCTTCAAGTTCATTCCATTCGTGCAGAAATATTTTCTTGCACTATGTTTATTGATAATCTCCAGCATTTCATTGAAATTCGGATGAATGGAAGGTTCTCCCCAGCCCATCAATGTAACTTCTTCTACGGTATCCATTAAAGGTTCAAAACTACGGAACACATCCATATCAAAGACGGTGGGTTTAAAGTCTGCCGCATTTCTTCCGCACATAATACAATTTAAATTACATGCATTGGTTAATTCAAATACAAGTCTCCTTGGATAAGACTCTAAAATTTTTTGTCCCTGTTCCAATTCCTCTATGTTCTTATTGCTGTTTTTTTTCTGCAAATCGGTTAATTCTTTTCCACTAAACAGATTCTTTGTTTTTGCTCTTAAGATCATCTTTTTTCCTCTCTTTATGTTTACCTGGCACATCTCATCTTTCATAAGCTAAAAGTATTATATCTATTTTAATACACTTTTGCAATGAATGTTATCTTATTGTTCTAAGAAGGGATACAAGTCATCAAATTCTGCTGCCTTTAACGAACCATCCGGCATTACCTTAGAAGCAATTCTCGGAATAATAGGTGCAAACTCCTGTACTATAATCTCACAAACCACAGACTCCTCAGCGCTTAACACTTCTTCTATTTTATCATCCAATTCCGCTTCTTCTGTTATCTTTACTGCCTTCACTCCATATGCACCGGCAACTTTACTAAAATCAGGGGTCTGTAATCCACTATCCGGTCCTACCCCCAAGAAACGGTCATTCATATAATTATGTTGATTATGCCTAATCAACATATACCCATTGTTATTGTAAATAAACAACTTAACAGGTATCCGGTTATATTTAAGTGTTGCCAGTTCCTGAATATTCATCTGGGCACTTCCGTCTCCTGTTATTGCAATCACCTGTTTTCCCTTCTGATATGCTCCAATTGCTGTAGCCCAAAAGCCCATACAGGACAATCCACCTGATATCAAATATCTTTGCCCCTCTTTTATATTCCAACTTTGAGATACAATGTTACATACACTTCCTGTGTCTACAATAATATTAGCATTTTTATCTGCTTTTTCTGATATTTTATGTGTTACCCAGTATTCGTTTAAAGGAACTTCTTTTTGATATTCTTCTTTTACATTTGGATACTGTTTACGCATTTCCTGACAATGTAATTTCCATGCATTACGTTTTTCAGATACTTTTTCATGAAGCATTTCCAACAACTTAGACATAAATATTTTTACATCGATATTGTATTTATAATCTACAGGAACATCCTCTTTTGCAAGTTCTTTCTCATCAATATCCACCATAATCTTTATTGCCTTCTCCGCCAGCCTCTGCGGATAGTATCCAATAGTAGATACTGATAATCTACTACCAAGAATAAGCAACAAATCACATTGTTGTATTGCAAAATGGGATGCTCTGTCACCATATGCTCCGGGGCGTCCAACAAACCATTCGTTTTCAGAGTCAATCACATCAATTCCACCACGCGATGTAACTACAGGTGCCTGCATTTTTCGACTCAATAATTTTAATTCATTGGTGGCTTGTCCACTTCTTACACCAAAGCCTGCTAAAATCAATGGTTTCTCTGCTTTATTAATCAACTGAATCATCGTGTCGTAGTCAACATCGCACTGCAATTCATCTACAACAGAGTAACCTTCCATTTCCTCCGGTACCTGCTTATTCTGAATATCCACCGGCACATCAATCCAAACGGGCCCCTTACGTCCACTCATAGCCATACCATATGCCTTTTCCATGTGCATTCGGATATCTTCCGGTTTCATAACTGCTGCAAAATATTTTGTAATGGGGGACACTATAGGCTCTAAATTTATGCTTTGTGTGCCGTGCTGCCTAATACCTGTCTGTTTCTCATAATCCAATAACCGTGAGTTTGCCTGTCCTGAAAGAATAAACATTGGTGAAGAATCAAGATATGCCTGTGCCACGCCGGTAATTGCGTTCGTTGCCCCTGGTCCTATGGTCACAAGACAACATCCCGGGATGTCGTTTACTCTTCCATAACCATCGGCTGCCATTGCTGCTGCCTGCTCATGATGGCAACAAACCGCTTTTATATCCTTATTCCGACAAAGTGCATCTGTAAGCCACATAGCAGAACTTCCAGAAACCATGTAAACTGTATTGCAGCCTCTATCGTATAAGAAGTTAAATATATATTCCGATACTGTCATAGGAAAATGCTTCTCCTTTTTTATCAATCATATTCATTTTACTCTATCCAAAGTATTCAGTCTAACACACTAGTTTCTATTACGTAATCTAAATATAGATTCACTATCTCCGATGGTTTCATTGGTTCAAAACCCATCTCAAAAGCTCTATTTGCTTTCATTCGAAACAGTCCAGGTTCTGCCTCTTTAACAAATATATTTGATTTTGAGTCAAACCTGCGTTTAACCATATATGCAATATCAACATTACTTATTGTTTCCTTACACGCCAAATTTACCACTTTATATTTAAACGGGTTTGGAATACTTCCCAAACTAATTAGTTTGTTAATAAAATTACATATATCCATTATATGAACCAGATTCCGTGTTTCAAAGTTAGAAACACAGACATCTCCTCCAGTTTTAATCCTATTAACAATATCTACAAGCCATATATCGTGAGCTCCAGGTCCAATTATACCAGGTGTCCTAAAACCTTATCTAATACTTACCATACGCATTAATATTACTGCTCAACAAAATATTTCCTGTAAAAAGTGTGAACCTCCAACATATCGTCTGGAAACTTTCTATGCCATTCCAAATATCCTCGTTCATACCTATTGAGGTTTTTATTTTCGACATAAAAATCTTTAGGCAATTTACATTCATACACAAAGGAAATAAAGTGTCCCCGCACTTGCATTTCCGGACAAATTATTGGTACTATTTCTAATGGTTCTTCATCATATAGAACATTTACACCTATTTCACTTTCTGCTGTCCTCTGAATTCTATCATCAAAAGTCTCTTTCAGTCGAAGAATTCCTCCCGGCACATGCCAACCTTTCCCATAGAACTTGTCATCCCTCCAAGAAAGTAAAATCCTTCCCCTGTCATCTCTAATAAGTAAATCAACATTAACCATCGGCGTAATCTCTGTTGCAAACAGAAATATTTCTTCTGGCAGCCCTTTTGTCGGATCGTCTATATTCCTCTTTACATTGTTTATCAACTCTTGAAAATTATCCAATTTGTATTCCTCTATTCTCCATCATATATTCGTAAATTTCTCGAATACCATCTTTGAACTTAGTTCTAGGGCACCAACCAATGTCCTTCTGTATTTCAGATATATCTGCACATAAATTTATAATAACATTTTTCGGATATTCCAGTTCGCCAAAACCAAGATTTGCCTTTGGATTAACAATATCTCGAATAGTTTCTATATACTCCCGAAGGGGTTTGGCTTCTCCACTTCCCACGCAATATACATGACTTCCCCGACTTCTTTCTCCAACTAAATAAAAAGCTTCACCGATATCATCTGCTGCAAGAAAATCCCATATCTGTTCTGCCTTTGTAAATGAACAATGTTTTCCTGCGAGTAACTTACTAATCGTTGAATTTATCATCGAATTATCACGATCATATTTTCCGTATACACTAAAAATTCTCATCCATATGCAATCCATCCCTAAATCATTTGACACAATCATTGCTAACCTCCCTGCAGCCCAATGTAAAACTCCATCTGCCCTTACTGGATTGCACGGAGTATCCACTCCCATTATCCCCGATGCAACAATTCCATATTCAGACTGGGATCCCGCTCCTACAAATTTGCTACATCCCAGCTTAGATGCTACATTAACTGCTTCCAACTCTACTCTAATATTTTTACACTTCTCCATTATATCGTCGTAATATTCCTGGTATGTAGCGGTTCGTGGCCAAGCCAAATGATAAAAAACGTCACACTTTTCAGAAATAAGTTTCTCAAGTGTACTATAATTTGAACACTCACATGAAATCACCTGAATACGGGGGTCATCTACCAAACGATTCATTTTTTCAGAACCAGGTCTGACAACAGCATATACCTTCTTTATTTCGTTCGACTGTAATGCCTTGCTAATTAGTGCTATACCAATCATACTAGTTGCACCAGTAATTACAATTCTCTTCATAATATATTATCCATACCAATAATTAAGCTAACGCTTGCTTAATTACTTCTATCACATAATCAATTCTCTCATCTGTCAAACCAGGATACACACCTACCCAGAAGGAATCTTTCATAATCCTATCAGTGTTTTCTAATGTGTCAATAATTCTAAATCCTTCACCCATAGCCCTCATTTCGTCAAAGCACGGATGCTTAATCAAATTACCACCAAATAATCTTCTTGTTTGAACTCCTTTGCTTTCCAAATATTTGACTACTTCTACACAATTAACGTTTTCACGAACTGTCATAAGAAAGCCAAACCAACTTGGATTACTGTTCACAGTGGGTTTAGGCAAAATGATTTTATCCTGCATACACTCAAGACCATCATGTAATCGTTTCCAATTATTACGCCTGCTTTCTATAAAATTTGGAAGCTTTTTCAGTTGCTCACATCCTACGGCAGCCTGCATATCAGTAATTTTTAGATTGAACCCCAAATGGCTATAGACAAATTTGTGATCATATCCCAGTGGTAATTCTCCATACTGCCCTTCAAAACGATGTCCACACATACCATCTTGACCAGATGCACACATACAATCACGTCCCCAGTCTCTAAAAGAGCGAATAAGCTTATGCAAAAGAGGATTATTTGTATAAACACATCCTCCCTCTCCCATAGTCATATGGTGCGGAGGATAAAAACTTGAAGTCCCAATATCCCCAACAGTACCAACTAATTTCTCCTCTCCATCTATATAATAGGTTCCTCCTAATGCATCGCAATTATCTTCAATCAACCACAGGTTATGTCTGTCACAAAACTCTTTCACCGTCTGGAGATCAAAAGGATTTCCTAACGTATGCGCAACCATAACAGCCTTTGTTTTTTCCGAATATGCCTTTTCCAATTTAGTTACATCAAGATTATACTCCGGAATGGTCACATCAAGGAAAACCGGAATTGCACCATACTGAATAATTGGCGTAACAGTCGTTGGAAAAGCTGCGGCAACCGTTATAACCTCATCTCCTCGCTTAATTGCTCTATCACCAAGTTCCTTAGCAGTCAACGCAAAAAAAGCAATCAGATTTGCAGATGAACCACTATTAACCACGCTAGTATAATGAACCCCTAACCACTTTCCAAATTCTTCTTCAAATTTTTCAACAAATCTCCCTGAAGTCAACCAAAAATCCAAACACGCTTCAGAAAGGCTACGCATTTCCTTTTCATCATATACGCGCCCTGCATACGGAATTTTATCACCTTGTTCAAATTCTTGCTTATCTCTTTTGAATGCATTATAATAATCCGTCACAGCATCTAATATTTCCTTACGAGCTTCTTCTTCATTTCTCCACGCTCTCTCCATCTACTTATCTCCTTCAAAAAAATTTTTTATCTGATTTAGGCAAATCTGATATTCATCTTTACCATCCCGTTGTGCCTTATAAAATTCTACAACCTGTTCTATGACCCCCGCACAGGATAATTTAGGACGCCAATCTAACTGACTCATCGCTTTGGATATATCAAGTCCAAGTGTCTCAGACTCAGAAACCACAATCTGCTTCCCTCGTTTTCCCTCAAGTTCTTCAAAAGATGCTTTTATCCTTTCGAACACCCACGAAACAGACCTTATTCCATCTGACGTCGGACCAATATTCCACGCTTTCGAGTATTCTACTGGGTTATTATACAAATACCTAGCTACAGTTAAATATCCATTAAGAGCATCTAGTACTGATTGCCATGGACGTGTCTGTGTTGGATTACGAAGTTCAACTGGATTTCCAGTATCAACTGAACGCAATATTGTAGGTATAAGCCGCGTCTGAATATGATCACCACCAGCCAGAACATTACTCGCCCTTACAGTTGCAATACCGACAGACTTGTTGTTTGCCCCAAAATATGTTTCCCGATAATCATTTACTGCTAATTCCATACATGTCTTACTACTAGAATATGGACTGATTCCTCCCAGTTTATCTTCTTCAGCATATAATGCTCCATCACCTTTATTCTCATAAACTTTATCAGTGGAAACAATAACAATACTCTTTACAGAAGAACAGAATCTTAAAGTTTCCAATAGATTAACCGTTCCAAGTACATTAGTCTTGTATGCTTGTATTGGATCATCATAACACTCTTTCATAAATCCAAAAGCTGCAAGATGAATCACAATCTCAGGTTGAAACTCTTGAACAGTTTTTCGGAGTAATTGATAATCCAGCAAGTCCCCTGTAACGTTTTTAATAAAATTATCTCCTTGTATCTTCTCATAAAGGCTTCCACTTTCAGGTTTATGAGCATACCCTTGCGCTTCAGCTCCTAAATAACTTAACATTACAGTTAGCCAAGCCCCTTTAAACCCTGTGTGACCTGTGACCAAAACGCGCTTACCTTTATAAAATAATATATTATTTTTTGCTGAATCGTTCATAAAAAACCTCCCGCATAGAGTTACTATTTCATTTCCATTAACTCTTTCAACAGATTTCTATCAAGTAAAGGTTGCTGATCATAATTGGGTTTTCCAAACTCAAGCTTGGGAAATACATAAGTATCCTCCGTAATTCTAATCTCTATTAAAGCAGGGGTTTCACTGTTAATCAAGGCACTTGCTTTTCCAATGTCTTCAATACTTTCAACAACAATACTCTCTATCCCATACGCCTCTGCCACTCTTGCAAAATCCGGAGTTGAATATCCTCCGGACTTTTTCGTTTGATAGGCAATATTATCAAAATATATTTCTTGAAAGTGACGTATCATACCAAGTGAATAATTATTAAACACAATAATCTTTACCGGAATATTCTCTCTTACTATAAACTGAAATTCCTGAATATTCATTTGCAAACCACCGTCGCCACATATGCATATGGATATCCCTGCATTACTGCCATAATATGCTCCAATCGCTGCAGGCAAGGCATATCCCATAGCTCCCATTCCACCAGAAAACAAGACTTGCTGACCACGTTTTACGTGAAATGATTGTGCCACCCAAACTTGATTTTGACCTACATCTGTAGCAATTGTTGCTCCTTCCGGCACCATATCACTAATTCTATGTACATATTCGTTGGGAAGACGATCATCAATTGCTTTTAATCTATCTTGTATACGATGACACACCTCCCGCCAACGTTCGAAATCTTTTTTAATATCCAATGTTGCCAATATTTCTAAAGCCTCTCTCGCGTTCATGCAGAAAGAAATTTCATTTTCATGTACCTTGTAACTAAGCTCTCCCTCATCTATGTCTATACGTATGATACGTGCATTAGGTGCAAAATTTTCTCTTTTTGCTCCAACCTGCCTAATATCAAGCCTTGATGCAATCGTTATTACAAGGTCACTTTTACTCACTATAAGATTTGCCGCTCGCATACCATAGGCACCAATAAATCCATTGTAAAATTCATTATGCGGAATAACATCAAACGCAATCATACTGGTAACATAAGGAATTTTTAAGTTGTTTACTGTCTTTTCCACCATTTCTCTTAAAAATGATGATTTTATTCCATTTCCCCAAACCATACATGGAGACTCCGACTGATTCAACAGAACTTTCAATATTTCCATGAATCTCTGAGATTCATCAACTCTTTCGACTGATGCCGTCTCATAGCCATGTAATTCATTCGGTTCAATCTGTTCTCGCAAAATGTTCATCGGCAGATCTATAAGAACCGGTCCCTGTCTCCCCTCTATCGAACAAGCATAAGCTTTTTCTAAGCAAAACCTAATATCTCTTGCATCAGTTACACATACGCAAAACTTTGTCAAATTCTTAACAGTGGAAACTATATCTGACTCTTGAAATCCTTTCTGCCTTACTGGCATATTCCCATGCATTTCATTTACATTAACATTTCCCGTAAGACAAATTATCGGTATCGACTCATAATAAGCATGCCCTATCGCTGTAATCATATTAGTAGCTCCAGGTCCACCTGTTGCATAGGCTACTCCAGGCACTCCCGCTGTTAACGCATATGCGCACGCAGCAAAAGCCGCAGCCTGTTCATGATAAACAACATGAGCTTTGATTTCCGCATCCCTAATACGAAATGATTCCATAAGATTAGTGACTGAACCTCCGGGATAACCAAAAGCATTCGTAATACCCTTCTTTATCAAAAAATCAACAATGTAATCAGATACCTTCATTTCGATTCCTTCCACAAATTCAGTATTAATGTCATTCTATCTCAAATAATCCTCGTCTATCCATAACTGCAATATTCACCTTAGGGCCATACTTCTCTCTAATTTCCCTAATAATTTCATTGACATATATAGGACCCAAAATTAAAATTGTATCCACTGGCTCATTAAAAAAATGTTCCGGTCCAACTATTGGAACATGTGATGCAGGGGAATACCGTCCCTTTTTAAATTCTGCATTATCAATAATATAAGATACCTTGTTCCCTATCTCAGCCGTAGATAATACAGTAAAAGCAAAATGTCCAGCACACCATACAGCCAATTTCTTCCCTTTTTCAGTATTCTTATTAACATATTTCCTCACTTCATCGGCCAATGGTTCTACATCTGCCCACAATGTTTGCAAGTCATATGATTTTCTCTTCTTAACTATTGCATAAATATATAATTCAGAAACTTCTCCAAATTCAAGTATATCAAAACCATTCTTTACCAATAAAAATTTTAATGTTGCTTCACTGTAGTATGCTACATGGTCACGGGTGATATCATAAAATCCCCCAGGTTTTAGTAAATGTTCCATACTGGGAACTTGCACCAAACCAACAGCATCTCTTGTCAAATGCCTTGATACACACTGAAGCATGGCATTGGGGTCAATCAACCTTGCCGGATAAGCAAAGGTGACGAATGCATCAAATGGTGCTCCTTCTATTTGTGTTTCCAAACATTCCACATCACCCTGCTGCATATTTACCTTTTCTACATTACGCGCTATATTCACAAATTCCGAATTATTTTCAATGCCAAATTCTTGAATTGAGTATTCGGACATTTCCCTTAATGTTTTCAAAAAACCGCCCTTACCAGCTCCTACCTCTAATATTTTTTTTCCTTGCAGGCAATATGTTTCTATCAAATGAGTATACTGCTGTTTTCTCAATTCTATCAATGCCTCACATCGTTCACCTGCGCGTGTTGAATCTTTATAATAAGATACTGGGTCACAGTCAAACTGAACTAACCCACATCCAGAACACTGACATAAATTTATGTCTATAGGTATATCATCGTTCAAACTACTGGCATCAGGCAAATTCTGTGATTCTGCCGGCATTTTTCTACAAACATAAATAGGATTATCTATTAATTTAGCTCCACATACGATACAATTTTTTCTCATATATTCTTCTTTCCAATTGACTTCAAATATGAATGATACGTTTGAAGATTTCTATCCCTTTCTGATAATATCACTTTATTTGAAATATATTCTAATGGCCAAGATATAGATAAATCCTTATCATCCCACCTAATACCATCATCATACTCAGCATAAAATTTTTCTCCACATACACATGTAAAAGTGGAATCTTCAAAGGCAAGCGTTCCAAAAGCACATCCTTCTGGAACAAAAACTTCAACAAGCGGCTTCAAATCAACCGAACACCATTTCCCTAGTGTTTCAGATTCAGATCTAAGATCGACCACTACTCCCCACAAATGACCGCTTATGCATCGAACCAATTTTGCCTGTTCTTTCACCTTTTGAAAGTGAATTCCACGAATGACACCAAACTTACTGGCAATATAGAGTGTCTCAACAGGTTCAAAGGTAATTCCATAGTCGTAAAATAATTCTCTGGAATACTCTTTTATCATCCCCCCTCTTTCATCTTTTATTGAAAACGGATGTATCAGTTTGGTTCCTGCAATTTCTATATCAACAAACTTATATTCTTGCTCAATCATAATATAACACCACTTTTCATCATCGCCTTTTAAATATTTTATTTAAGGTAATCACTACCCTATTCCAATAAATTATAATCACATTCCTTGGGGCCATAGCAAAACAAAACAGTGTATCTTTAAAATAACGCCTAAAGTTTTTGGTCAATATCAATCTGCGCAAAATTTTCCTTATTACTACAGTATCGGTTATCCATGATTGATAAATTGATGAAATCTCCTTTTTACTATACCCAGCCATAGTCAATTTGCGAAACATACGCAACATCCCCATATTTGATTCGTACTTTATATCCTTCCAGCTCATATTCATTCGGTCATTATGAACCCAAAGCTTCGATTCAAAAAATGATTCACCTTTTTTCATACTCGCTAGCGAAGCATACCCATTTATGCCATAGCTTTCTTCTGTTTCTATTGGAATAACTTGCACAGCTTCTACAAATGCTTCTGTTGAATAGATATTTGCAGAAGTTAGTACAACCATATCAATCTCACCAACCATACTTCCCGTCATCATTGCAGCCCCATCTTCAATTAATCCACCAGGACCATCATATGATAATATCTGCGGTTGGTCTAATGGTGCATAATTTAAATAGATATAACTTACATTCGAATATTTGTTTAAAATATCATAAACTCTCTTTACCGTCCCCGGAAACAAAATATCATCATCACCTATTATCCATAAATGTTTACCGGTTACAAATTCTGCTGCAGCATATACATTTCCAACAATTCCTAAATTGCGGTCATTCCTATGATAAATGACACTTGTATTCTCTATACATTTTAATACTTCTCCCTGTGTATTATCCGAAGAGCAATTGTCATTCACTACTATTTCAATTTTTTCTTCATCCAGTTCTTTCATTTCATCCAAGAGAAATTTCAATTGCTTTACAACTATATCGGCTCGATTGTATGTAGGTATATATATACTTAAAATTTTATCACTCATAATTACTTTCTATCCTTTCCTTTCGCTAAAATTAGCTTACCACTTTTTCCACGGTGCTCCCCCACTCTTCCATACATCTTCAAGTGTATTCTTATCTCGCAAAGAATCCATCGATTGCCAATAACCGCAATGTTTATATGCTGATAATGCTGAAAGTTCAGCCAGTTTCTCCAATGGTTCCTTCTCAAAAACCATTGTATCTTCCTTTAAATATTCAAAAATTCTGTAATCCAGAACAAAGTAACCACCATCGCCAACTGGTTTTTCAACAAAACTTTTTACTTTTCCGCTCTCGATATCAACATCTACAGCACCATATCTGCCATCTGGCTGGATAATTGTCATTGTTACAATAGCATTCTTTTCATTATGAAAATTGATAAATTCATCTATATCCACATCGGAAACCCCATCGCCATATGTCATTAGAAAAGTTTCTTCCTCTGGAATGTATTTTTGAATTCTTTTTATTCGCCCTCCGGTCATCGTTTCAAGTCCCGTATCTACCAGCGTTACTTTCCATGGTTCAGCAACATTATTATGAATTTGCATTTTATTCTGTTCTGTGAAATCAAACGTAACATCAGACACATGTAAATAGTAGTCCGCAAAATACTCTTTATACGAAATAGTATGTGTCAAATGTCCGTTGTCCGGTATGATGATATTTCCATTATCGTCAAGCTGCATCTCCATCTGTTTAATTTCAGATAGGCGCGTTCCTCATCTGATATTGTTATACTATAAGGTAATGCCGGCATAACGAGTCTCCATAATATGTATTTATTAAGTCCATTATATCAGACACTGAAACTATCAACAACTTAATTTATATTATACTAGTTGTCCAATCAAAAAATAGATTCTTTCGACCATGTAAAACATCCCACAAAAAAAGATACATGGGTTCGCTTTGTTCTTTCATGTCACCATAGTCAATCAAACCGTTACCAAAGGGAACAACTTCCTTTGACCAGCACATTACCAGCCACAACAATACAATCGGACATATCAAAGCAGCGTATTCTAAAGTTTTTCTCCATAATTTTCTCAAAAGATTTTTTATTTCCATTTTTCAATCTGCATTCTCATATTACTAACAGCATCTTCTTTATTCAAATAACTTTCATACCACTCAACTGTTAAATCTAACATTGGTTTTACCG
>Ga0129313_1001545_pt1 | contig 14175 bp, 16 predicted proteins | sample O1105metagenome_FD_94436 | JGI IMG/M metagenome (GOLD analysis project Ga0129313, IMG submission 94436) | Orangutan group fecal microbial communities from fecal samples from Wisconsin, USA - O1105 metagenome | ecosystem: Host-associated > Mammals > Digestive system > Large intestine > Fecal... | reverse complement strand
TTATAATATTCATGAGAAATCCCTCCGAGTTGGTGTTTTTTGTTGTGGTAAACTTATTATACCATATCTCGGTTGGTTTTTCTCTTTTTTTATTGGTTCATATCATTTTAGCACATACATTTTGAATATTTTCAACAAAAAACACCCTGCATTTCTGCAAGGTGCTCATAATTCAACCTAATTATACACAAATATCAACACTTGTACCTGATTTAAACTTTACTGTGAACCTATCATCATATATCGTTACTTTCTCTATCATTCTTCTGACCAGTGATTCATCGTATTCTTCAATCTGCTCTGTTTGTTCTGTCAGAAACTGTTTCATTTCAGCAATACGCTGTTTCAAACTCAGATTTATGCCGATTGTTCCGGCAGGGTGTTCAGTTTCATTTCAGCAATACGCTGTTTCAAACCTTCCCGTTCAGCATTTTCTGTCAGTGCAGCTTGTTTCATTTCACGCAAATGGTCTAACTCATCAGCAAGGTCATTATAGTTCTGCTTGGCGTTCGCTCTTTTCAGAAGTTCTCTCTGTGTTTCTTCAAGTCTGGCATTGATGCCTTCCAAAGAGCTCTCATCTTCCAGAGCAAATACCATTTTGATGTTTTCTTCCAGGATATCAAACATTTCATCTCTGTCACCGATTGTCTGATTAATTGCTTTTACTACTGCATTTTGCAGTTCTTCTTCCTTTACAGTTCGTGCATTACAGCAATCGGGACCATGCTCCACTCGGTTAATACAACGCCATACAATAGAGTGCTTACCACGATTATTCCAGGCAATTCTTCTATAAATATCCCCGCATTTTGAACAGTAAACAATACTTGAAAGAGCATATTTGCTGCTGTAAACTCTTTTCTTCATTTTCTCACCGCTGTGCATATTTGCTCGTCTTAACATTTCTTCCTGAACCTGCATATAAAGGTCACGGGGAATAATTGGCTCATGGTTGTTTTCAACATAGTATTGTGGAACGATGCCATTATTCTGAACACGCTTTTTTGTAAGTACATCTACTGTATAGGTTTTCTGCAAAAGTGCATCACCTATATATTTTTCATTTTTAAGAATCTTCTTTATCGTTTCAGGACGCCATTTTGCTTTGCCAGCGGCTGTAAGAATACCGTCTGCCTCCAGGCTTTCTCCGATTTGTTTTAAACTTGAGCCTTGCAGATATTCAAGATAAATACGTTTAACGACTTCTGCTTCAGATGGTACAATAATCAAATGCCCGTTTTCATCTTTGGTGTATCCCATAAAACGATTATGATTTACCTGAACTTCACCGTTCTGATAACGAAACTGCAATCCCAGTTTTACATTCTTACTCAATGATTCGGATTCCTGCTGTGCCAGGCTCGCCATAATGGTAAGAAGAACTTCTCCCTTGGAATCCATTGTATTGATGTTCTCTTTTTCAAAAAACACAGGAATGTTCTTCTCTTTCAGCAGGCGTATGTATTTCAGGCAATCCAGAGTATTTCTTGCAAATCTGCTGATAGATTTTGTAATTATCATATCAATATGACCTGACATACATTCTTCAATCATTCGGTTAAACTCTTCACGCTTTTTGGTATTTGTGCCTGAAATACCGTCATCAGCAAAAATCCCTGCAAACTCCCATTCGGGATTTCTCTGTATGTAGCTCGTATAATGTTCCATTTGTGTTTCATAACTGGTTGCCTGCTCATCACTGTCTGTACTGACACGGCAATATGCCGCAACCCTCAATTTAGGCTTTTCTTCATTGTTCACTGCATTTCCAACTTTTTTTCGTGCAGGAATCACCGCTATATTCTTAGTCAACTTTAGTCTCCTCGCTTTCTATCAAACTGTAAACATACTCTGCCTGTTCAAAAGGGTCAGAATACTTCATTGGAGCAGGTTTTGAATAAAACTGTGTAGGTGCTTTGGGTTTCTGAGGATGTTCCAATTCTCTTATTCTGCCTAAAGCATTTGCTCTTGACATTCTGGTTTCTTCCGCCTTGTTAAAAATTTCCTGTGTAATAATCGCAGGATAATAATCATCACCGAGATAGTGTTTGTTCCTCAGCATTTTTCCTGCACTGCCATGAAAAATATTTAATCCTGCATTGTCAGATGCAGCTTTCAAAGACTGTCCTGAAATATAGAATTCAAAGAATCTGCGAACTGTTTCTGCTTTTTCTTTATCTATAAATGCTTTTCCATCAACAATCATATATCCATATGGTATGTGTGCCATTATTTTACCAGCCTTTCCTTCAGGTTTAAACCACACTTCAAGGCAAATACAACTTCATCTCTTGAAGTTACTGTAATATGTTCAACATGAGCAATAAACAATTCATCATCATATTCTGTAAGCATTTCTCTGCCGGATACATATTTGATGAGTTCCTGCAAGTTTTCCACTTTGGTTCTGTCACCACTAACCGAATATACTGTCTTGTCTTTTTCTTCACGTAAACGCTGTTCTTCCAAAATCAGAGCATTGTTTTCTTTATTAAAAAGTGCATGTTCAAGCAACCCACTTGACATAAGACTTGCTAATACCTGCCTTTGCTCTATGTTTTTCTCCAGTTTAATTTCATATTCCTGTATCTGCAGCAAGTGTTCTTTATCGTTGTATCCCTGCAAGTTATGGAGCAGAGGTTTCAACACCATCTTATGTGCAAATACAAGTTTATTCATCATTGTAAGAAATGCTGTCTTTACACTATCGTCTGTAATATACTTCATAGAGCAGGATTTTTTGTTCTCAATATGATTTGTACAGCACCATGCAACATAATTTCCACTCGGTTTATAGTGAATTCTGCGTTTAAATACACTGCCACATTCACCGCATCGTATTTTTCCAGAAAATCCATATCTGTTCTGATAACGCTGTGTGTTCTCTCCATTGCCTTTTTCCCTGCCACGCTGATTCATTACTTCATTGGCTTTTTCATAAATCTCATGACTTATGATTGCCTCATGATGTTCTTTAAACAAGTAACGGTCGCATTCACCGTTATTTATATGTCGATTAAAATTGCAGTCTGTGTAAGTTTTCTGAAAAACAGCATCTCCCGTAAACTTTTCATTGCGAATGATTGCATTGACAGTTCCGGGTGTCCATTTTCCGCCTTTTTTACTTAAAATGCCACGCTCATTTAATTCGTTTGCAATAGTGTGAGTACTTTTACCTGAAAGAGTATCATCAAATATTTGTCTTACAACTTCTGCCTGCTCAGGCACAATAACCATCTCACCATTTTCGTTTTTATATCCATAAGGCGGATATCCGATGATGAATGTTCCATTTTGAAAGCGTTTCTGTACTGACCATTTATTATTCTCAGAAATGGAAACTGATTCATTTTCAGCAAGACCGCTTAAAATTGAAAGCATCAATTCGCTTTCCATTTGACTTGTATTAATATTTTCTTTTTCAAAGAAAACCGCAACATTCAAATCAATCAGTTTTCTCACTAATTCCAAGCAGTCAGCAGTATTCCTGCTGAAACGGCTGATAGACTTTGTTATTATCATATCTATCAGACCTTTTTCGCAATCAGCTATCAGTTTAAGCAAGCCTTCACGATGTTCCTTTTTAGTACCTGATACACCCTCGTCATAATAAAGTCCTGCAAATTCCCATTCATCATTTGCTTTGATGTATTCTTCATAATGTGCTTTCTGTGCATCAAGGCTTATAAGCTGTTCTGCACTTGATGTTGATACACGGCAATATGCTGCAACACGGATTTTCTTAGCAGATAAAGTCTTGTTTGCCTCAATTTTTGTTATTCTTTTCATCAACTCACCTCCAGTTTTGGTATAAACATATTCCCATAAAACCAAATAAATATCAAGTCATTCAGGACATTATCTCAGCTAAATACGGAGAGAAAGTTTCACGATTTTTCCTCGTAATTTTGTTGAATTCGTCCGCAGAAATAAGACCTTTTTCAAGCATTGATTTCAATATTTTCTGTGCCATACAGTAGTTATACTCCCGTTTCAGCTGTTCATCTGTAATATGGGGTTTTAATAAAACCGGAATAGATTCAGGTTCTGTAATTGTTGTTACGATTCTATTGTTTGTACTCATTAAAAAGCACCTCCTACCGTTTAGCCACGGCAGGAGGTAAAAAAGGACGTTTTAATCTTTTTTATAAAACTGACATTCATATCCGTCAGCACGAAGCAATAAACCCTTAGCCCAGGGCGGTGTTCTGCCCATCTGCTCACAAACAGCTTCAAGAGATGTGTCTTTTCTGCATTCAATAATTATTTCATCGTGAACATGAGCAACTATTTCACAGCATCTTAAAGTTTGCATAGCATACATCAGAATATCTCTTGCAATTGCCTGGATTATGTTTTCGCAGAACTTAGGACCATAGCTTTCAAGTCTTTCCCACTTCTTTGTACTGCCTATTCCCTCATATGTGACAAATTCACCGCCGAACTGATTTGCCCCCATTTTCGGCTTTACATATGCAAGTCTTCTGCCAGACGGAAGTACGATAAACAGAAATCCACTCTCATACTCAAAACGGATACCGTGGGTCTGTGTTGTAATTCTTTTCTTGACAGTTTCCTTTACACAGTTATCAATATCCCACCATAACATCGTAATAGCAGGATTTGAATTTCTCCAGGCATATACAAGTGGCTGTAATTCTTCTTCGGTAAGCCCCATTTCAATAGCACCCATAGCTTTCAATGCACCAACCGACCCTCCATAACCGAGAGCCAGCTCCGCAATCTTGCCTTTCTGCCTTAAGTGACCATTGACTCCATGCTTTTCGACAGGAACACCAAACATCTGCGATGCACTGCTGCAATAAATGTCCTTGCCTTCCTCAAACACTTTAATTCTCCACTTTTCTCCTGCCAGCCACGCAAGGACCCTCGCCTCAATAGCTGAAAAGTCGGCAACTATAAATTTATTATCTCCCTGCGGTACAAATGCTGTACGGATAAGCTGTGACAAAGTATCCGGGATATCATCGTAGAGAAGTTCCAAAGCATCAAAGTTTCCGTTTCTTACAAGACCTCTTGCATCAGCCAGGTCAGTCATATGATTTTGTGGAAGATTCTGTAGCTGTACGAGTCTTCCTGCAAATCTTCCTGTTCTGTTGGCTCCGTAAAACTGAAACATACCTCTTGCTCTGCTGTCCTTACACACAGCATTTTTCATAGCGGTATATTTTTTCACACTGCTCTTTGCAAGCTGTTGACGGAGTGACAATACTTCAGCAAGGTGAATCGGTGCATCTTTTATCATTTCTGCTACAACTTTCTTTCCAAGACTGTCTGTTTCAAGTCCGTTTTCTGAAAGCCAGTTCTTCATCTGCTGTACGGAGTTAGGATTTTCAAGATTTGTCAGTTCCTGCATCTGCTTTGTAAGTGTATTTTTGCTTTTCTCATCAAGTGCTATTGCATTGCTTACCAAAGTCATATCAATACCAATGCCACGGTCGTTTATCTCCTGGTCTAAAATGATACTCGTCCCATATTGCCTCACTAACTGGAAACCGTGCGAGTTTCTGCTGTATGCCCATTTCAGTTTCTACGTCACGAAGATTATAAGCCTTGAACTGTTTCCATTTATCCATATCGTGATACGGCATATTCCTTGTTCTGCCACCGTTTACCTTTGTTGGTGAACACGGAACACAGAAATATTTGATGAGGTTTTTGCCCTCTGATAATTTCTGCTTTTCCAGTCCAAGAACTGCACCAACTCCCTCAAGGGATAACGGCAGTCCAAGTGTAGCCGCCCAAACAAGAGTACAACGCCATGATGATGAATTTAAGAATCTCGCACAATGCGTAGATAACGGATGATTATCATAAAACGGATCAAGATATATTCCCATATCAGAAAGATACCTTGAAAGACATACCCTTTCAAACTGTGCATTAAATGCCCACTTTATTATAGAATCATCTGTAAGAGCGTCAATGATATTGTCCGGTATCTTTTCTCCCATAGTAAGGTCTACCACCTTTACCTCGCCACCATCAACGGAATATCCAAACAGCAAAATCTCAAAATCATCGCTCTCGGCATAACGGTATACTCCCGATTTTTGCAGGTTTACACTTGAAAAAGTTTCAATATCAATACTAAGAGTTTTCATGTTCTCACCTCAAAAAGACGGCAGAGGATATTCCTCCACCGCCTGTACTTACCAATTAACAGTATTCAAATTAAGCGAGGAAATCGTCATCTTCCTCTGTGCTGAAATCATCAGCAGCAGAACTGCGACCTCCGAGCGGTTCTCCATCTCTGATTTTCTGGATATTTCCAAGGCCACAAGCAATTCCCTTGTTGCCGTTGGAATTAAATGCATAGAAGTTCAGAGAAACTCTCGCATAACAGCCACTGTACACTTCATCACGGTCAAGGATAGGTTTTACTGCTCTGTCAAAAATCTGAGGTGCTGTTTTGCTGTTTGCATTAACGAAACAGTGTCCGGCATAAGCCTCATCTTCACGTTCTGTATCTCCGTCACGAAGAGGAAGTTTAATTGCTGCCTTGTTAGGTTTCTTACCACCGAACTTAGCAATACCTTCTTCAATAGCAGCATCAATTGCCTTGTTGATGGCTTCTACGGTTTCAGTATCATCTTTTGGAATAAGAACAGATACACTGTATCTTTCAGGACCTCCATTTATTGAGGCAGGTTCCCAACCGTGGAAATAAGAAAGTCTTGTGTTCTTGCCTGTGATAACCTTTGTCTTGTTTACGTTTGCCATAATCGTCAATCCTCCATTTTAAATTCGTTTTTAGCGTCTGATATGTTTATTGCCTCTCTCTTATCCGTATTCGGAACGAGAGTCGGCTTTCCGGGTGATTTATAGATAAGGTCACCCAGTACCTTTTCAAATGTTGCTTTTCCCATCAGTTTCTGCATCTCTGTAAGAGTGATAAGACTCTGACGGTAAATATCCTTATAGCCTGCATCTTTAGCGGCTTTTGCGACAGCATCTTCATCTGTATACTTACGCACAGAGCGTCCTTCAACAACTTTGAAACCACTCCACTGCTTACCATGATTGACAGCTGAATCTGTTGCATAAGCCATAATCTCATTTGCCCACTTTGTAAGGTCAGGAATAACGGATAGAATTTCTTCGATTTCTTCATCTGTAAGAAGCGGCGGAAGTTTAAATTCTTCCTGTGCAAGCTTCAACTTCTCTTCTGCCATTGCTCTGCATCTGACTGCCGCCTTGCAGAAAGTACACCATTCACCGGGGCAGTATTCGCCTTCGCCTTTCATGGCCATTTCAGCCTTTGGCTTTAATACTTCTTCTGCCCAGAGCTTGAGTTCATCAACTATAATTGTCCATGTACTTACATTCTCCCTGCGTGGCTGAAAAATGGACATCGATACTTCTTCTATATCGTATAAGCTGTCATAAATCGCAAGGGCACCGAGTGCATAGCATTTCATCTGTGGATTTTCATAAGCATCTACAAGAACTCCCATGCCATATTTGAAATCAATGATGTGCAGTTTATCGTCCGAAACTATCACACAATCAGCTGTTCCGTATCCATCAGGAACATATTCAGAGAAATCAACGTGCTGTTCAATCAGAATAATTGGGTCTTTGCAATTCTGCTTTGCAATATCAAGCTGTTCCAGGACAAAGTCCACATATGCATCTGTATGTTCCTGCATTTCATCGCTGTCATAGGACGAAACAGGTCTTTTACTTCTTCTGCGGAGAGCTTTTTTTAGTTTGTGTTCGCAAAATGCATGAGCAGCTGTGCCTTCTTCTGCCACCTGGCTTGTCTTGTTTTCAAACTCTGATTCAAGTCTTGCACTTGGTGTACAATTAACCCATCTGTGAGAAGATGATGGAGATAGCAATGCGTGTTTACTCATTTCCGATTGCCTCCGCATTTTTGATGATTTCTTCGTACTTACCGGGTTCAATGTCAGATAATCTATTGCCTCCAAACTTGGAAATCAAAGCCTTGATTTCTGCTGTAAATCCGTTCTGACTCTTTTCAGCAAGAACGCCTCTTACATCTTCCAATGTGTAGGCTTTTTCATCCTTTTCTGGACTCTGTGCTACAGGCTGTTCAACAGTTTCTGCCGTCTTGAATTCTGCTAAAACATCTGATGCGGTCTGAAGACTGTCTGCCAAAATACGAACATTAGTGATTACTGTGGCAATTGCATCAAGTAATGCTGTTACTTTGTTCATGGTCTGCCTCCTTCCTTAACTTTTTTGATGGCCAGTTCCTCAATGGCATCACCCGGAACAAGAATTGTAATTTTTTGCTTTTTGCCAAAAAGAATTCTCATGAATCGTTCTCTCAAAGTGATATTCTTGCAGGAAACACAGCCGAAACTTTGCGGCTTGTCAGAAACACTAATGTAAAGATTATGTTTCATCATTTCACCTCCAATTCCGAGAGCATTATTTGCTGCCCTCTGTCTATTAGCCTTGGGAAGATATTTAAAAGGACGTTTTTTTATATTTTTTTGGTCCGATATGTATCTTCCTATCTTATAGCCTTGAACGAAGTATCAAAAGGATGTTTCAAAAAAATAGCCTGTCTACATTCCGAAGAATGCGGACAGGCTCATTGCACCGTGTACCTATATTATTTTAGTTGGTGTTCTTTTTCACCGCACTCCATTCGGTTGCCGTCATATAAATGATACAACATAACGGTAACGCCTTTTTATCCCATAACGACGCACCCGCACAGGTGCAAAAATGCACACCCCTCATAACGATGCCGTATGCACCGTTATGGGGTAAGGGCTTCGGTTTTGTCTGTGCGTACACTGGAAGCCCTCCTATCTTCGGAATTATAAGTTTTTATAATTGGCGATTCATCATTTTAACTCCAATTTTTAGTTTTCAGTATTTCTGCCATTTCTTTTGTTTTCGGCAAATCATCCGTATTTAGGAGCTGTGTCAAGTCAAATATTCGAGACCCCATAGGTGCTCTCGGTGTAATTTTCTTGAAATCTGTTTCGTAGAATTTTTCCACAAAGAAGTACCGATGTTTAATTGTCCTCAAATCATATCCATGAGAATCACCATCTTGAATTGAAAGCAAAATTTTCTTTTTCCGTTCTTCTGTTAATTCACCAAACTCTGCTTGATATTCCATCCCATTTTCTGTTTCCACTGCTGTAATTCTTGCACACAGTTTTCCAATGGCACGAACACTTTTGCTATTGTATAAGCCAAGATAATCATGCGGTCTGAACCCACGGTCTGCATTATTGTAATAAACACTGTTGTGAATATTAAAATCAAAGGTAGTCCCTGCAAGTTGCATCCGCATATATTTCCAAGAATCAGACACTGGAATAAGCTCATCATCATAACAATCGTTTAGGAAATCATCTAATACATCCTGCATGTCATAATCTCTGTCATCTATTACATCTTGAACGGCATTTGCCAAATATTCAAATGTTGTATTGATATGAATAACCGGGTGAGTATGTTCGGTATTATATTTCTTCAACGCTTTTTCAAAATCTACTTTTTTATCTTCTGCCATCAATTTGGGAGCAAGAGTAATAAGCACCTTATATTTTTCGTCTCCGAATGAATTCAGATGTCGCATCAATTGATCTGAATAAAACCAGTCTGACATTTTTGTTTCAACAACGATTTTAAAGCCTTCCTGTGTAATGGTTGCATCCGGAATACTGTCTACGCTCTTTTCTTGAAGATTAAACACAATCTCCGGTTCAAAAGAATCCGAAAAAAATTCTGACTTAAAAAAACGAAAAAATTTATCAGCTGAAGAAAAGTGGTCAGTATGCCGTTAAGAAAAAAGAACATCAGAAATCATCTGTCCGTTGTAAAGTGGAGCATGTCTTTGCAGTCATAAAAAATATTTTTCGATATCGAAAGACCCGATACCGAGGTCTGCGAAAACAGATTGCGAAATTGAATATTATGTTCGCATTGGCGAATCTGTATCTGGCTGCCAGAAAATCTCTGACGGTCTAATTCAGTGTGCCTTTGCGATGGAAAATGGAACATTTCTCTAACCACTCAGCATTTTGCTGGGTGGTTTTGTTTGTAGGTGGAGATTATGCGGTGTTGCCTTAGGGACAGGCACGAAGAAATTTCTTCTGACAAGTCCTACCAGACCTTCTACAAGCCTCTTTTCATGACCCTGTGCCGGATTGCAGAATACTGGTTTGGAGGAATAATGTGCCGACAGGGAAAGATATTTGTCTGTTGCTTTTGCATGACATCCAAATCCTTCTTTTACAGCAACACGAGCATTATCAAAAATGATCTTCTGCGGCGTTCCGCAAAAATGTTCAAGTCCTTTTACGATTCCTTCCAGAAAGCTTTCTTCATTCTGCCGGTAAAAAGCGGAAACAAAGATATCCCCGCTGTGGCATTCACGCATACACCATATTTGGATTTTCTGCTTGATCCCGCCAAGTATTACAGTTGCGTGTGCCAATCTTCTGATGGTAAAACGTGGACAAATAAAAAGTCAGAAGGCACTTATAAGGGGATAAGTGTACCCTTTTGCAGATAATCGGCTTCAAATGAAGCTTGAAAAGTTGAAAAACAGCAGTATTTTAGTCAAAATACTGCTGTTTTAGTCGTAATCATCGATTTGTTTTTTCAACTGTGCTTTTGTTCAGTGTTTCCTCAATTTTCCGCATTTTTGATTTCACCCTCCGGGTGCTGTTCGCACAGCGTTTTCTTTGCTTCTATTATACCACTTTTACGCTGTTTTGTACAGTGGGGGTGTTTCAGTTTTGCGAAATCAGGCCGTTCCCATTTCTGCCGCAGCCGTAGATTTTCCCGATGGCGGCATAGCGAATGACAGCTTTACAAAAGGCGTTGTGCTTGCACCGGATATACTCTTGATAGGCGTCAATCTCGGTCATGGAAATTTCCCCTCTCTGAATAATAGTGCGGGGCGGCAGCACTCCGTGCTGTCGCCCCTTGATTGCCTATCTGCAAAGGCAGACGGAGCTGTCAACGGCGGCGCAAAGCAACGTTCATTTTACTGTTGACTGGCTCAGCTGGCTTTGTGCTATTGCCTTGTAGTAAACACAAATAGAAATGATTGCTGTAATCGCTTCCGTGATCCAAAACGCATTCCAGACACCAACCGCTCCGAAAAGCCTGCTGAGTAAAAACGCAGTTGGGATGATAACCACAACATACCGGCAAAGTGAAATCAGTAATGAAGGAGTGCCTTTTCCAAGTCCCTCCAGTGCGCCGGAAGATGTAACGGAAACCGCCGAGACGATAAAACCGGCGCCGATGATACGCAGGGCTGTTTTCCCGGTCTGGATTGTCGCTTCTATGTGTGTAAACAGCCCAATAAGCTGGCCGGGGATTAGCAGACATATCACTGTCCCAAGCACCATAATGATACCGCTCATGCACAAGACGATTTTATAAATCTGGCTGACTCTTTTGTTCTCCCCCGCACCATAGTTATAGCCGATCAATGGGCGCATCCCCTGAACAATGCCATTAGCCGGAAGATAGATGAATGTCTGCAATTTGTAATAGATTCCCAAAACCAGAATATACACTTCGGAATATGCCGCCAAAATAGCATTGAGCGCTGAAATCAAAAGAGATGGGAGCGCAAGATTCAAGGTTGCGGGAATGCCGATGGAGTACAGCTTTATTACCATCTTTTTGCTGAGCAAAATGTACTGCCTGCGGATATGCACGCGAATTGGTCGCACAAAATAAACGACCAGATAAATCGCAAGCGTCAAGGCCTGCCCGATGCCGGTTGCCAGCGCGGCGCCTTCGATTCCCATTTCAGGGAATGGACCATAGCCAAAAATCAGAACGGGGTCTAAGACAATGTTTGTTATACACCCACACATCAAGCTGATCATGGTTGTTTTCATGTTTCCTACAGCTTGGAATAGTTTCTCGAATGTAACACCAACAATGATAATCAATGTAAAAGCGAACGCAATAACAGAATAGCGGACGCCAAGTTCAATCACTGTCTTGGATGAAGTGAACATTCCTAAAAAAGCCGGCATCATTGTAATACAGCAGACTGTCATAACAACGCCGTGAATCATGGCAAGCACAAGTCCCTGCGTGGCAGCTTGATCTGCTTTTTTGTTATCTCCAGCGCCTAGATAGAAGGCGATCACTGCGTTGATTCCAACGCCAAATCCAATTCCAACAGCATTGATAAAATTTTGAACCGGGTAAACCAGTGATAATGCCGTCATAGCTTCCTCGCTGATCTGTGCGACGAAAAAGCTGTCGATAATGTTGTATAGAGAATTAACCAGCATGGATAAAACCATAGGCAGGGTCATGGATAAAATCAGCGGCAATACCGGTTTTTCTTTCATAAAAGTATCGTTCATCATTTCTCCTCCTTGGAACATGTTATAAGATATTTTTGTGGCGATGCCATGCCATTATTACGAGAGCAATGAGCATAGTGGCGGTTTCCGCAACAGGAAATGCAAGCCAGATTCCGTTCAGTTGGAATAATTTGTCCAGACACCATAAGGCAGGAACAAGGAAAAGCAGTTGTCTGCATAATTGAATCGCTATGCTGGAACCTACTTTTTCTGTCGCCTGAAAATAGGTGGAAATCATTGTAGAGAGACCGCAAAACAGATAGCTTGCCGCCATAATTCGCATAGCGGATATTCCAAAGGAGCGCATGGCTTCCGACGCTGTAAATAATTCCAAAAGCTGCGCCGGAAAGAAGTTGACGGTCAATGTTCCCAGTATCATCATACCGGAGACCAAAGCGGTTCCGTATCGGAAAGCGGAGTGCAGCCTATCTCTGTTTCCCGCACCGTAGTTAAACCGCATAATAGGCAAACAGCCCTGAATCAAGCCGTTTACTGTCATAACGATCAGCTGCTGCACCTTAAAATACGCACCGAAGAATGCAATCGCCGTATCGGAATACACCACCAGAAACAGATTGACGAATGTCACCATAAACGAACTGAGGGCATTCATAATGAAAGATGGTAAGCCAAGGGCGAATATACGGGCAATCATCCACTTTTGTATATGAAATTCTTTGATCTTTATCCGCACTTTTTGCTTTTTGCCCAGCAGCAAGGCAAATGCCAAAATCATGGATAACAAATAGCCCGCAACAGTAGCCACCGCAGCACCACGGATTCCCATAGCTGGAAAAACACCAATACCAAAAATTAGGAGTGGGTCAAATACAAAATTAACGACCACTCCTGCAATCTGGAACCACATAGGAGCAACCATGTTCCCAGTAGCCTGTATCATCTTCTGGATTGCGATATGCACCATGTTGGGAATTTGCATGAACGAACATACGCTCATATAGGCAAGACTCAACTGATAAATTTCTTCGTTATTGGTGAATGCCCTAAAGTAGGGTTTCATAATCAGTAATGACAGAAGATTGAGCAAAGCACCAATTCCAAAGGCCAGTAACAATCCATGTGTGACGGTAGTATTTGCCTCATTCTGCTTTCTCTGTCCAAGATACCCTGCAATCAGTACATTCACGCCAACGCCGATCCAGATAGATGTCGCATTCATCAAAGTTGTAATGGGAAACGACAGGGAAACCGCCGTCAAAGCATTTTCACTCAGCCGCGCTACAAACGCGCTGTCTATCAGATTATAGGAATATTGCAGAAACATGGAAATCAGCGGCGGTATCGACATTTGCCAGATGAGTTTTCCAACGGGCGCGACCGCCATTTTGTTATTGGTCTGCATGCTTTCCCTCTTCTCCACAAATTGTCCGAACAATATAGTTTTGTTTGCGTGCTGCGGGCTGACCGGCTTCCTGGACCGGATAGCCCAATGCAATCGCCCCGACGTCACGCAAGGTTTCCGGTAGCTTCCACTCCCGCAGGAGATCCTTGTTGCTTTCGCTGTCAGAAATCTCACGTTCCCGATGTACCCATACGGTTCCCAGGCCAAGGGCATGGGCAGCGAGCATCATATTTTCAAGGACGCAACTTCCGTCCTCAACATAAGTGCTTGCGGACCCATCTGCCAAAACTAGGTTCACGACAGGTGCACCATAATAAGGGTCTGTGTTGCCAATGCCAACAACTTAAGCGTAATTGGCATTTACCCCGCAAAAAAATCAAATAGGGTATTTAGGACAAAACACTTTGCGCTGATGAGAAAATTCAGGGCGAGGGGAAGACCTTCCCTTAATGA
>Ga0129313_1001544_pt1 | contig 14190 bp, 13 predicted proteins | sample O1105metagenome_FD_94436 | JGI IMG/M metagenome (GOLD analysis project Ga0129313, IMG submission 94436) | Orangutan group fecal microbial communities from fecal samples from Wisconsin, USA - O1105 metagenome | ecosystem: Host-associated > Mammals > Digestive system > Large intestine > Fecal... | reverse complement strand
CTTAGGAGGCGCTTGTTATATCCATTTAACTATGAGAACGAATGCCGTATTTTCGGGCTTTTCAGCCACTTTGGTTCCGGCAACCATATTTATGAATCCAAACACTTTCGTGATGAATTTTTATTAATCCTGTCAGGAAACAAGACTTTCATGCTTTGAATCCTTACAGTACGGATTCCTCCGGGAAATTGATATGTCCCTGCAGCCAGATGATTCCCTTGAATCTTCTGCCTACCTGAGGTTCGCCGAACAAATCTATTATATTGATTGAGACGTCAAATGTCAATTCATTACAACAAATTGTCAGGATATAAATTTTTTCTCCCGTAATTTTGTTTGTAACCATGCGCATTCCCACGATTTCACCCAGAACGGAATATTGGTCACACTCTACACCGTAAGGCATAAAGTAGGTGTCCACCAGACTGAAAATGTCATCCTTCTGTATTTTTTTGGAAATTGTTGTATACATATCCATGTCTTCCAGGGTCAAAGTCTCGATTGCTTCCTCGTCTCCCTTTCTGGCGGCTGCCATCAACTTGTTTCTCGTGATGGAAGCCTGCTTGACACGCTGCAGCTGCTCCTCATCCTTCTGAATTGGAAGCATGACCGAGCCCTTGACAGATAAAGCTGACAGTGTCAGTGTCGTACCTCTTATGGGCAGCTTATCCGTAGCCTGTGCCTTTATATAGGGAATCCTGTTTTTCAGATAAAAAATCAAAGAGATTCCCACCTTGATATCGTCGCAGACTCCGGCATAAGATTCCTTCTCGGCATGACGCTCCACGGACACATCCTCGTATGAAGTGATACCGCTTCCGTCCAGATAAGGATAGTAGTACTCATAAGTAAACTTCTCCTCATCGTCAAATTCTCCGCAGACCGCAATTCCCAGGTTATCGGCAAAATTTTTGCAGAATTCCCCCAGAAGCACATTGTTTTTATTCATGGTTATGGCACGCCTGTCCGAATTCATCACTACTTCCGTCAAAAGTTCCTGCAATTTCTTCCGACTCTCAAGGGTACTAAATCCAACGGCTCTCATATACTTATGCAAAAATTTCACCTTCTTTCTGTCTATCTGTTCAAAGTTATTTATGAACAGTTCCTTATGTATAATCGACAATTTTTCCTTCTAATAAACTTTCCGTGTCCACATGGTATCTGCTGAAATCTGTTCCGTCCACATAGATACGAATTTCCGAACCGGGTTGGATAACCCGTGAAGGGTCCGTCCACAGATTATCACTCTTAAAACGATAAATGATATCCTTATATTCATCCTTATATGAACAGTAAATTACAAAAGGGTGACATCCGTTTACGGAATAGGAAGTATTGATATCAATACTGTCAACTGTGGCAAAAATAGAGCGACCTGCTGAAATCAGTTTCTTATTCTTCGCTCCTTTGCGAATTCTTAATATAATGGGGCATATTCCTACCGCCGCAAATATAGCTCCCATACCGATAAACATAGATGAGCCGAATATATTACCAAATGCGGTAGATACTCTTCCGGGCCTCTGCGGGTCAACCAGCAGTTCAATTTCTTTTCCTTCATACATTCCGCTGCTGTATTCGCCCAGCGGAATATCATTATATGTCTTGCCTCCGTAAGAGTAATTTACATATACTCTATGATTGATATCCCCGTCGGAATCCCTGTAGGTATCGATTTCAGTAATAACCGCCATAACTTCCGCCGCGTTTTCTCTGAACCGAATTCCTGAAATCATCCAAATGATTCCTGTAATTAAGAAAATCATACCAACGACCGCAAAAATACCAAAAACGAAATCTACAACTCTTTCCTTTTTTCTCACCTGCATTTCTCCTTCTACTTTTTCGTAGGATAAATCTTCTCTTTGCCTCCCATATAAGGCCGCAGTGCTTCCGGAATACGAATGGTTCCATCCTCATTCACATTATTCTCCAGAAATGCAATCAAACCTCTGGGAGTCGCAAGTACTGTATTATTTAAGGTATGCACATAGTAAGTCCCGTTTTCCCCTTTGGTACGGATTCCCAGACGTCTTGCCTGAGCATCACCAAGCGTAGAACAGGAACCGACCTCAAAATATTTCTTTTGTCTTGGGCTCCACGCTTCCACATCACAGGACTTCACTTTCAAGTCAGCAAGGTCACCGCTACAGCATTCCAACGTGCGTACAGGAACATCCAGGCTGCGGAAAAACTCAACGGTATAAGACCACATCTTGTTATACCAGTCCATGGATTCCTCCGGCTTGCAGAGTACTACCATCTCCTGCTTTTCAAACTGATGTACACGGTAAACTCCTCTCTCCTCAATTCCGTGGGAACCTACTTCCTTTCTGAAACAGGGGGAATAAGAGGTCATGGTAACAGGAAGCTGATTCTCCGGAACAAGCTCTCCTTTAAATTTACCAATCATAGAGTGTTCGGAAGTTCCAATCAGATAAAGGTCCTCTCCCTCAATTTTGTACATCATGGCTTCCATCTCTGCAAAGCTCATAACGCCGTTTACTACACTGCTGCGAATCATGAAGGGAGGAATACAATAAGTAAAACCCTTGTCAATCATAAAGTCTCTTGCATAGCTGATCATTGCGGAATGGATTCTGGCCGCATCCCCCATGAGATAATAGAAGCCGTTTCCGCTGGTACGGCCTGCCGCTTCTTTATCCAGTCCGCTGATGCTGTCCAGAATATCGGCATGATAAGGCACCTCAAAATCAGGAACAACCGGTTCACCGTATTTCTGAATCTCCACATTTTCGCTGTCGTCTTTTCCAATGGGAACAGAAGGGTCAATAATGTTGGGAATTACCATCATAATCTTGGTAATCTTCTCCTGAAGCTCAGCTTCAAGCGTCTCGAGCTCAGACAGTCTCTTTGCTCCGGCTGCAACCTCTGCCTTTCTGGCCTCTGCTTCCTCCTTCTTTCCCTGAGCCATCAATGCACCTATTTCCTTGGAGATCTTATTTCTTGCGGCACGCAGATCATCACCTTCCTGCTTTGCCTTCCTGTTCTCGGCATCCAGTGCGATTACCTCATCCACCATGGGAAGTTTTGCATCCTGAAACTTTTTCCTGATATTTTCCTTTACAATCTCAGGATTTTCCCTCAAAAACTTAATGTCAATCATAATGTCCTCCTCTTAATCCAATTCCTTTTCTATAAAAACACTGTGAACCTTTAACAGATCCTTAATAATCTCGCCTTTTATATCATTGCCTTCTTTATCCTTCAAAATACGGATTACCGGCCTGTCTTGAAAATCCTTATTCTGAGATATTACTACAGCTGTCTCACCCTCATTTGTCAAAACGAGTGTTCCTGCCGGATAAACCGCCGTAAATCCCAGAAAAGTATCTACTATTTTCCCGTCAAACAATACATTTTTAAAGTTCTTCATATATTCGATTGCTTCGTGTACTTTTACTCTCTTGCAACCGATTCCGCAAATCATTTCATCGAACGCATCACATACATTTACGATGTTACATTCAAATGGAATTTCCTTTGATTTCAGAGGAAATCCGGAACCATCCAACCGCTCATGGTGATGAAGAATGATATCCTTGCTCAATTCAGATATCCATGCTTCGTTCTTTAAAGAAGTATAGCCGTAAACAGGATGCTTTTTATACTCAACCATTTCCATAGAATTCATGGATTGCATATCCTTATCGCTATATTCAACGGTTATGTATCTCAGTCCGATATCATGCAGAAGACAGCCCACACCGATATCATGTATCTTGCTGAATTCCACACCCATCTTTAAGGCAGTGAGAATTGCAAGGGAACAAATGCTGATAGAGTGTTCGTAAATATCAGCACTTCTTTGCTTTATATCGAACACTTTTTCAACTATCTGTTCTTCTTCCAAAATGGATATAATAATGTTATCCGCTGCTTCACTGAGCTCTGAAAGCTCTTGATTGTTTTGATAAGTATGACGCTCCAGGATGTCTTTTACCGTCTCTTTGATAGATTCCTCTATTTCATTCTTCAGAATCACCATATCTCCGGATACCGACTCGTTTTCTTTTACATAAACCTCAGAAATTCCCAGACGATTCAGCCTTTCAATATAATCCTTATGAATGGTTGTCCCCTGAGGAAGTATGATTTGATAGTCCCATGTCATTATGTCTCTGGCAAGGACTTCATCGCCCTTCAAGTCCTCAATTTTTACTAATTTCATATTTATTCTCCCATTGCCAGTGCCAGTGCTTCTGCTTCCTCTGTTCCCAGAGAAATGGCACAGGTGCCGTTCTTGATTTCCTTTGTATAGGAATAACACCCTTCCGTACTGTGTACGGAATTAATAATGAATCCGTTATTGTTTTCATCCAGCAAAGCAAGACTGAAACTCAGCTGACCGCCCATCTGATTAAATGCATCATATTTTACAAGACCCATTTTTTGATAAACAGTCTCCAGCCTTTTGTACAGGTTCCGGATATCTTTCTTATTTTTTTCAGTGCTGTTCTTCAGAAATTTATTATCTTCACACAATCCGATAATTTCCTGCTCCAGACTTAAACCGTCCTTCCCCACGATAAACTTATCAAGTCTTTTCTTTAATTTGCTTACCTTACTTATCTGTACAATCAGCAATATCATGACAATAAACAAAAGTACAGCAAATACAATTACAATCACAAACAGATACCCCGGGTCAAAGGAACCCAGGCCAATCCGGTTTAATAATGAACTATTCATAATTCTCCTTTTGTATTTAATCTACATGTTTCCCATCAAGTCTATCAATCTGTCCAAATCTTCATGATTGTAAAACTCAATTTCAATTTTTCCGGCACCCTCACCTTTTGAGGTAACAGTTACCTTTGTGCTGAGACGCTGCTTCAATTTTTCTTCGATGTCAAGGTAAATTGCCTCCATGGTCTTGTCATCTGCCGGCTTCTTAGCAGATTTTGCAGGCTTATGGAGATTCTTTACCAGTTTTTCTACATCACGCACACTGAGTTTTTCATCAAAAATCTTTTGGGCCACAGTGTACTGCTCGTCCGGGTCTTCAATCGCTAAAAGTGCCCGGGCATGTCCGGTGCTGATCATATCATCAATCAGCATTTGCTGTACTTCATCTGTCAACTTCAACAGACGCATGGAATTTGTAACCGCGGCACGGCTCTTGGATACTCTCTCCGCAACCTCGTCCTGTTTCAGGTGAAACTCTTCCAACAGTCGTTTATATGCTTGCGCCTCTTCAATAGGATTTAAGTCTTCACGCTGAATATTTTCAATCAGGGAAATTTCCATAATTTCCCGCTCTGTATAATTACGGATTATTACAGGAACTTCCTTCAAACCCGCCATCTTTGCAGCGCGCCATCTTCTCTCGCCGGCGATAATTTCATAATGATCTTTTCTGTCCTGTACCAGAATAGGTTGAATCAATCCGAACTGTTTAATTGAATCAGACAGTTCCTGAAGAGCATCCTCATCAAAATTTTTACGGGGCTGCTTTCTGTTAGGTTCCACCATAGTAATTTTCACAATGGTTTCCTGTCCGCCTTTTTCTTCTTTTACTGCTTCTTTTGTCTCTTTTTTGACCTTTGCCTCTCCAACTGCATTCGGAATCAAAGAGTCAAGTCCCTTTCCCAATCCTCTGACTGCCATACTTCCACCTCACTTTAGCTTGTCTGCTTGTTCTGAATAATCTCGTCTGCCAGCTGCATATATGCTTCCGCACCGGCAGATTTTGCATCATACTTGTTGATAGGCATTCCGTAACTGGGTGCCTCAGCAAGTCTGATATTCCTTGGTATCAAAGTATTATAAACCCTTTGTTTTAAATTTGCTTTTACATTTTCTACGACTTGCATGGAAAGATTTGTACGGGAATCATACATGGTAAATACGACTCCCTCCATCTCCAGTTCAGGATTCAGTCTTTCCTTTACCAGATTCACTGTGTGAATCAACTGGCTCAATCCCTCCAAAGCGTAATATTCGCATTGAATCGGAACCAGAACACTGTTTGCTGTTGTCATGGAGTTTATGGTAAGCATATTCAAAGAAGGGGGACAGTCAATGATAATGTAATCATAATCTTCCTTAATGTAATCCACTTCATTTTTTAATATGTATTCCTTTTTCTCCACACCAATCAATTCGATTTCCGCTGCCGCAAGATTTACATTTGAGGGCAGAACAGAAACATTATCGATTACATCTTTTATAATACAATCCCCGATAGAGCACTCTCCCAGAATCAGTTCATATATTGTATTGTCCAAATCATTTTTATCAATACCGAAACCACTGGTCGTATTTCCCTGAGGGTCTGTATCAATTACAAGAACCTTCTTACCTTTTTCAGCAAGGCATGCTGAAAGATTAATAGAAGTGGTAGTCTTACCTACACCACCTTTTTGATTTGCTATTGCAATTATTCTTCCCATATTTTTCACCTTTCGTTAGTTTCGCTTTTCAATTATAGCACTAATTCCTGTTTATATCTACATGAAAGTTCTTGAAAATATATTTTTTAGTAACAGTTCAGTCATGACATGGTTAGATATAACCACTACATCTAGTTTTGGGTTTTCTTATTTTTTTTCACACTAAAATGTTTCACGCATCGTACATTAAAATGTTTCACACTAAATACTCACAATATCTTGGGTTTAAATGTTTCACGTGAAACATTATCTTGTGTCCTAAATTGTAATAAACAAGGAATGTTTCACGTGAAACATTCCTTGTCTGATGAACTATGTAAACCACAAGATATTGTTTAAAAAAGCTTAATGATATCATTCTTTATCGCAAATACAGCCGCTTGAGTTCTGTCAGAAACTCCAATCTTTTTGAATATATTTGAAATATGGTTCTTTACAGTTCTTTCACTGATATTTAAAGAAGTAGCAATTTCTTTATTAAACATTCCGTTAGCAACCTTTATCAATACTTCCAACTCACGACTTGTAAGAGAAGCTAGTTTATCATTATCTACATCTCTTGCCACTAATCTTGTATTTAACGCAGGAATTAATTTAGGCTGAATATAACTTTCTCCATTAATAATTACATTTATTGCTTTCTTTAATTCAGCAGATTCAGAATCTTTTAAGATATATCCGTTTACTCCAATATCAACAGCTTTCAAAAGATATTCAATCTCATCATGCACCGTAAGTATCAAAACTTTAATATCGATGTTTTTTCTTTTAATTTCCTCCAAAACTTCTATTCCATTCTTTTTAGGCATATTGATATCAAGTAAAAGGATTTGAGGTTTTACAGACTGTAACTTTTCAATACATTCCTCACCATCATTTGCCTCGGCAATTACCTCAATACTTCCGTCAAACTCTAAAAGTTGACGTATTCCTTCTCTCATCAAAATATGGTCATCTGCCAGCATCACTTTTATACTCATATAACCCCATGCCTTTCCGGTATCTACAAAATTACTAACAATTCGTTCCTTATTGCAAATAAAATTTTTTTCAGTTATCAAAACTTTTATATAAATCCAAAGGAATTTCCAAATGTATTTCTGTTCCTTTTCCCGGCTCAGAAAAGATTTCTATTCTTCCGCTTAAAAAATATACTCTTTCCTTCATCAAAGAAAGACCAAAATGTTTACCCTCTATGCTGCCATCCGGATTAAATCCTTTTCCGTTATCCTTTATATTGATAACACAATTGCCATTTTGATTTTTACAAGAAAAGAATATCTCTTCTGCTTCCGCATGTTTCACAATATTATTCAAACATTCCTGTACAATCCTGTAAACAGAAACAAGAACTAAATTGTTTTCACATGAAACATCATCAATATCTGAAGTAACTGTATATTTCTTACTTTCATTTATTTCTGAAAGCAATCTTTGGAATGCCGCTTTCAATCCCAAGTCATCGAAAGTCATGGGTCGTAAATCAAAAATTGTATTTCTTATTTCATCGATGGTTTCATTCAATATTTTACTTACCACCGATAATTCTAGTTTTGCTTTTACAGGATCTTTGTCAATATATAAACTGCTTAATTCTATTTTATGCACCAGGTGTGCCAGATTCTGAAGAGAAGTATCATGTAAGTCTCTTGCAATTCTTTGTCTGTCCTCCTCTTGCATATTTAGTACTGTAAGATCAAGTTCTCTTCTATGTAATATATTTTCCAATTGTTCTATTCTTTTACATAAAATTTCTTTTTTGGAATTTAAATATCTATTCTTCTCCTCATATCCATCTCTTTCCTGATATGTTCTTTCGATTTCATTTTTATGTACATTTTCATTATTTCTTGGAGAAAAAACTTTAAAATCGGCAGACTCTTCATCTAAGAAGGAATGAACATATATATCTGCCTCCTTCATGCAACGAAGATTATATTGAATCTCATTTTCTAACTCCGTCAATTCCCTACGCAGCTCTTTCACTATTCCTTTTAATATATTATAATTATCAAGATTCATAATAACCTCTTTAGAACATATGTTCTATTTTACATAAAAATAACTTCGTTAATATAATAATATACTAAAATTGGAAATAAGTAAAATTATTTTTACAAAGGTTCTTTAGCAGGAAGCCCTGCTTTTCTCGGAAATTTCTTTGGTGTATCCTTAATCTTTTGAATTACAAAGAGATTTCTATATATATCCGAATTCGGAAGCGTAAATTCTATTTGTTCCTTTACTTTTCCTCCCAGGAGAGAAATTGCATTCTCCGCCATCAATATTTCCTCTGAAATTTTTTCCGATTTATAAGAAATAAACATACCTTCCTTTTTAACAAAGGGCAGACAATATTCCGATAAAGTAGATAAATTTGCCACTGCTCTGGATACACATAAATCATACTGTTCCCGAAGTTTACCCGGCTTTGCAAAATCCTCTGCCCGGCCATGAATTGTTTCTACATCTGATAAATTCAACTTTTCAATCACAGCATTTAAAAAAAGTATTCTTTTGTTTAAAGAATCAAGCAAAGTAACCTTCAGCTGCGGAAAAGCAATTTTAAGTGCAAGTCCCGGAAAACCGGCACCTGTTCCGATATCTATGACAGAAGATTCTCTTGTTACGTCATATGCTTTTATCAAAGAAATACTGTCCACAAAATGTTTTTTCATTACATCCTGAAATTCTGTGATAGCAGTCAGATTCATCACTTCATTCCATTCCACCAGCATCTCATAATATATAAGAAATTGTTCCAACTTTTTTTCCGTCAAAAAAATTCCCATTTCCGATAAATCATTTTGGAATTGTACGGTATCGTAATTTTTCACGCTAGCCTCTTTTCTGATAAGTATAATCATCTTACTTATAGTGCTCTAAATAGACAAGTAGTACAGAAATATCCGCCGGCGATACACCTGAAATTCTGGATGCCTGTCCGATGGAAATAGGTTTAAACATCTTCAGCTTTTGTCTCGCCTCAATTCTCAGAGAAGGAATCTTGTCATAATCAAAGTCATCCGGTATCAGTTTCTTTTCCATTTTCTTATACTGTTCTACCTGATGTTTTTGTCTGACAATATATCCCTCATATTTTATTTCAATTTCTGCCTGCTCTTTCACTGCCGCCGGTAACGGTTTCCTTTCCTTATCAATTTCTTCCAATATTTCATAAGATAATTCCGGTCTGCAAATCAATTCTGCAAGAGTTGCCGCCGTCTTTAAGGAAGTACTTCCCTTTGATTCTAAAAACTCCTGAATTTCTCTGTTTGCTCCAACTGTTGTATTTTTCAGACGCTCAATTTCTTTTTCTATCAATTGTTCTTTTTCAATCAGTGACTGATAATCTTCTTCTGAAATCAATCCAATTTCGTATCCTTTTTTTCTCAGTCTCAAATCAGCATTGTCCTGACGAAGCAACAGACGATATTCTGCTCTTGATGTCATCATTCTGTAGGGTTCTCTATTATCCTTTGTCACAAGGTCATCAATCAGCACTCCTATGTAACTTTCTGAACGGTCAAGAATCAGAGGCTCTTTCCCCTGAATTTCCATGGCTGCATTAATTCCTGCAATCAGACCCTGGCAGGCTGCTTCTTCATATCCGCTGCTTCCGTTAAACTGACCGCCGCTGAACAGACCCTTTACTGTCTTAAATTCCAGAGACGGATACAATTCTCTTGCGTTGATGCAGTCATATTCTATTGCATAGGCATTTCTGACAATCTTACAATTTTCCAGACCGGGTACCGTCCGATACATAGCCAACTGAACATCCTCCGGCAGAGAAGATGACATACCGCCCACATACATTTCATTTGTATGAAGCCCCTCAGGCTCTATAAATACCTGATGACGCTCCTTTTCCGCAAACTTTACCACTTTATCCTCAATGGAAGGGCAATACCTGGGTCCCGTTCCCTCGATGATTCCGGCATAAATAGGTGACCTGTCCAAATTATTTCTGATAATTTCATGAGTTCTTTCATTAGTATAAGTAAGCCAGCAGGAAACCTGTTCTTTCTGTATTGTGTCAGGGTCTGTAGAAAAAGAAAACGGGACAATTCTTTCGTCGCCAAATTGTTCTTCCATCTTTGAGAAATCAATGCTTCTCTTATCCATTCTTGCAGGTGTTCCCGTCTTAAATCTCCTGAGTTCGATTCCCATTTCTTTCAGGGAATCCGATAAATGAGTAGCAGCCTGTAAACCATTTGGTCCGGTATATGTGATAGCCTCTCCGCAAAGACATCTTGCCTTTAAATAAGTACCTGTACAAAGAATCACTGCTTTACATTCATAAATTGTACCGGTAAAAGTTTTCACACCGGTAACTCTTTTTTCAGCCGAACCTTCTTTCTTTATGTTTTCCCATAAAATTTCGCACACTTCGGCCTGTTTAATTGTCAAATGATCCTGATTCTCCAAAACCTTTCTCATAGCACGGGAATATTCCGCCTTATCTGCCTGTGCACGAAGAGAATGTACCGCAGGACCCTTTGAAATATTCAGCATTTTAGACTGAATAAATGTTTTATCAATATTTTTTCCCATCTCGCCGCCCAGAGCATCTAATTCCCTTACCAAATGTCCTTTGGAAGAGCCTCCGACATTCGGATTACAGGGCATCAATGCAATACTGTCCACGCTTACCGTAAAAATAATCGTTTCCAATCCTAATCTTGCACAGGCAAGTGCAGCTTCACATCCGGCATGACCGGCACCTACCACACAAACATCCGCTTTCTCACGTATTTCCATTTCTCTACCTCATTATTTTCCCATACAAAACTTACTGAATATCTCTTTCACCAAATCATCATCTACTTCTTCACCGATGATTCTGCCAAGTGCAGCATAAGCACTCATCAAATCAATGGAATAAAAATCCTCCGGCATATTTTCTTCTATACTCTTTTTTACAAGTAACAAGGAATCATATGCCTCATGAAGAGCTTCCTGATGACGCAGATTTGTAATCATAATTTCGTGATTTGCCTTTATTTCTCCCGCAAAGAACATTTGTTTTACCTTTGTTTCCAAATCTTCCAAACCATCATTGCTTTTTGCAGAGATTTTTACTGAATTTATTTCTTTCATTCCGGGATTGTGTTCCTGAAAAAGCGCAAGTACATCCTGTTCGGACACAACATTGCTTAAATCATTTTTATTTAAAAGTACAATATATTTTTTATGATTCAATATAGGAATAATTTCTTTATCGCTTTCATCCAACGGAACGGAAGTATCTACCACATAAAGAATTAAATCTGCTTCCAGAGCATACTTTTTCGCTCTTTCCACCCCTATTTTTTCAACAGTATCTTCTGTATCTCTGATTCCGGCTGTGTCCACAACATTAAGATTCATATTATGGAGTCTCACCGACTCACACAAAACATCTCTTGTCGTTCCTGCAATATCCGTAACAATCGCTCTTTCTTCTCCTACCAAAAGATTCAACAAAGAGGATTTTCCCGCATTGGGTTTTCCTACAATAACTGTTTTAATTCCTTCTTTAATCAGCTTTCCGCTGTTTGCGGTAGAGAGCAGTTTTTCTATATCCTTCAGCAAAGAATCCAGCTTGTCTGACAATTTTTCTTCATATCCATCCAAACTGATATGCTCCGGGTCATCCAGTGCAGACTCTATAAAAGCAATTTCATATATCAAATCACTTCTCAACTTTTGAATTTTTTCATAAAGATTTCCCTTCAACTGTCCTACAGATGCTTCCAAAGCATATTCATTTTGAGAATGAATCACATCCATAACTGCTTCTGCCCTGGTTAAATCGATGCGTCCGTTTAAAAAAGCCCTTTTTGTAAATTCTCCCGGTTCTGCCAACCTTGCTCCGGCTGATAAAACCGCCATAAGAATTTTTTGCATCACAAAAACACCGCCATGACATTGTATCTCCACAGTATCTTCTCCCGTAAAACTTTTGGGAGCTTTCATCACTGCTGCCATAACCTCATCTATCACATAATCCTTCCAATGGGATTTATTTTCTTCCTCATTTTCAATCACAAATCCATAATGTAAAGTATGAGATTTCACATCCTTTAATATGGATTTTCCCGAAGGAGATCTGAATAAACGATTTCCAACTTCTATTGCATCCTTACCACTGATTCTGATAATCCCGATTCCGGATTCTGTCAAACCGGTGGCAATCGCTGCTATCGTCTCTTTCTCCGACATATTCATTTTCATTTCGATAAATTCCTTCTAAGAAAACCGGATATAAACAAATATATCCGGTTTCCTGTTAATAACTATTTTCAGATTACTTCTTTAAAGAGATAACAACTTTTCTGAAAGGCTCTTCTCCCTCACTGTGAGTTGTAACATATTTATCATTCTGGAGTGCCGAATGAATAATTCTTCTTTCATAAGGATTCATAGGCTCAAGAGCAACAGTCCTTCTTGTCCTCTTTACCTTATATGCAATATTTTTAGCCAGGTTTTCAAGAGTTTCCTTTCTTCTTTCGCGGTAATTTTCCGTATCTACCTTTACTCTTATGTAATCCTGCGATTCCTTATTTACAACAAGAGATACAAGGTATTGAAGAGAATCAAGAGTCTGTCCTCTCTTTCCGATGAGAACACCCATATCATCACCGCTTAAATCGATAACCATCTCTTTTTCATTTTCATCATACTTTACATCTATAACGACAGACATATCCATAGCAGCAAAAACATCATTTAAAAAATTCTTTGCACTGTCTTCCACAGAAATCTCTTCAACCTTAACAGCTGCCTTAATCACTGCAGGTTTAGAGCCTATACCGAGAAAACCGTTGGAACCTTCCTCTATTACCTGATAATCGAGTCTGTCACTTGTAACACCGAGTTTCCGACAGGCTTCCGTAATTGCTTCACTTACTGTCTTAGCGGATACTTCAATATATTCCATGCTAATTCCCCTCCTTAACTATTTTTGTTACTGCTGTTATTTCTTTCGTTATATTCTCTTACTTTATTTGCCTTTGACATCATGCTTCCGGGCTTTGCATTCGCATTTCTGCTGTAATCGGTAGCTCTCTTCATTGCTTCCTCTTTTTCTGCATCAGTCATGGAAGAGTTTATGTTTGCTTTATTCTGCATACTGCGGGTATTCATGTTTGCGTAAGCATTCATTCTTTCCTGAGTCTGCTTCATTTTTTCCAGTTTTTTTGCACTCTTTGCAGAATTTTTCTTAATTAACTCATCAAAATCCATCTTATCGATATGTCTATTGATGACAATTTGTTGAATACTTCTCACAACACTTCCGGCTATCCAGTAAAGACCCATACCTGCAGGCAGTGTAAAACAGAACCATGCAGACATAATCGGCATCAACATATTCATGGTTTTCATAGACTGAGCCATACTGGAAGCCTGATCGTTTCCATTGGGATTGGTGTTCTGCTGAGGCATCAGTTTTACATTAATCCACTGTGTTACTGCGGAAAGAAGCGGAATCAAAATAGCTCCGATTACAATACCGATAGCACCCACTGCCCAGGCAGTCTTAATCAATGTCATGGGAGAATCACCCATGTTCAAACCAAGAAAATTGTTATAGATATCAATCAGACCTCTGGAAGTCTCATTACTCAGAATAAGATGTCCTTCATATGTCAGTCCCGTCAATTCATAATGTTCCGCAACAGTAGCCAAATCAGCTGAAGACAGTTTATTCAGAACATCAATGATACCATTTGACAGATTTCCGTTTGTCATGGATTTACCATACATGGACACTGTATTTGAAATG
>Ga0129313_1001543_pt1 | contig 14191 bp, 9 predicted proteins | sample O1105metagenome_FD_94436 | JGI IMG/M metagenome (GOLD analysis project Ga0129313, IMG submission 94436) | Orangutan group fecal microbial communities from fecal samples from Wisconsin, USA - O1105 metagenome | ecosystem: Host-associated > Mammals > Digestive system > Large intestine > Fecal... | reverse complement strand
ATTGAAAATTCAACGTTTAAGGAGATTCGCAGAACTAAAAATCGTACCAACTAAACATTGTGAAAGTGCCAAAAACAAGAGAAAGCCCACACTTTTACATGTGGACTTTGTCTACAGTTTGAGGAATCCAGTAATGGATGCCTTACCAACATCGCTCGATTTCTTAGCTCTTCCAGACAGAACAACTGCGCCTTCTACACCGATGAATGACCATACTGTAGCAGAAGTTGTGCTCATAATCTGTTCGGAAAGAGGCATTTCACCTGTGCCCCAGAAGTTTTCCATGAAAATATCTGCATCAAAGGCTCTAAATACGATAATTGCAATAATGAATACCAATAATGGTAGAACTTTTGCAACTGTAGTAATAACATTTAAGAACGCAGCACTGGATACTCCTCGCATAACTAATGCTGCCATAACCCAAACGAATACTGAACCAACTACAATGGAAAGAAGGTTGTTACCTGCGCCAAATGCAGGGATAAAGTAACCTAAAGCTCCAAATAGAAGGCATACATAGGATACGTTGCATAGTAGGGCACTAATCCAATAGCCCCACGCTGAGTTAAATCCCATGAAATGTCCGAAGCCTTCGCTGGCATAACTGTAAATTCCGTTTGTAAGGTCAGGTCTGAACTTGTTGAGTCCGTAATAACACATCATAAGTGAAAGCATTCCGACTCCCGCAATAGCCCAACCAATAAGAATCGCTCCTGTGTGTGCTCCGCTGGCCGCCATATCTCCAGAAACTGTGAAGATACCACTACCTAGTGTGGAACCAATTATAACGGCAACTAGCTTGGTAAAGCCTAGACCTTTATCAGTTCCTTGCTGCATGTTATTGTCCATAATAAATCCTCCAAATTTAGGCTAACCTAATAGCCTGCCAAGCCGATCCAATAGCCTGTGAGGACTGTCCTAATAGAATCCTGTTGCAATTAAGTTGTAATGAAATAGCTGTCAAAAACTATCAGAGTAGTCTTCTAGGTTAACAGAATAGCTAACAAAGCTAACTGAGAAGCCAACATACGATAAAAATAAAATGCAAATTCAATCCAAGGAAACAATAACATACTTGTATACAGGATGCAACAGACAAATTTTACCGCTAAACAGTGCTAGAGTGATATATTCTTAACATTGTTTTTTGCCTCGTTATAAATATTTACGGGAATAATTATTCATAAAAAATATGTAGAAAAATTGTATAATCTGTGTATAAGTGCTACAAAATATTCATTTCCTCATTAAAATCCCAAACTTATGATAAAAACAATAAAAAAACATTTATACAAGCACTTGACAACTTTAGCACAGGAAAGTATACTTGGATACGGAAACACATAAAACAAAAAATGTACAATCTAAAGTAGAAAGAGGTGTATAAATTGTTAGAGAGATCAAGTAAGTCAAATCTGTTGGAACCTAGTGGATTTAAATATTCACTTCAGGACATACCGGAACCAAATCTGTACAGAGACCAGTTCCCTTATGATGAAATACCTAAGCTGGCTTTTAACCACAGAAGAGTACCTATGAACATGCCTGAGGACATTTGGATTACAGACACATCTTTTAGAGACGGACAGCAGTCCATGGCACCGTATACAGTAGATCAAATTGTACATTTATATAAGCTATTATCTAAATTGGGCGGACCTTACGGCCTAATCAGACAGTCAGAATTCTTCGTTTATACAAAGAAGGACAGAGAAGCAGTAGAAAAATGCATGGATTTAGGGCTTAAGTTCCCTGAAATTACAGCTTGGATTCGCGCAAACAAGAAGGACTTCAAGCTTGTTAAAGACCTGGGAATCAAGGAAACAGGAATCTTGGTTTCCTGCAGTGACTACCATATATTTAAGAAGATGGGCATGACTAGAAGGCAGGCTGTAGATTTTTATCTAGAGACTATAAGAGACGCCTTCGATGCGGGAGTAGTTCCTAGATGCCACCTAGAAGATATAACTAGGGCGGACTTTTATGGTTTTGTTGTACCTTTCGTAAACGAAATTCACAAGTTTTCGGAAGAAGCCGGCATACCTGTAAAAATCCGTGCCTGCGACACCATGGGCTACGGTGTACCGTACACCGAGGCGGCTTTGCCACAGAGCGTAGCTGGAATTATATATGGCTTGCAGCACCACTCCGGCGTGCCTAGCGAGATGCTTGAATGGCACGGCCACAACGACTTCTACAAGGGTGTTGCTAACGCTGCAACGGCATGGCTTTACGGCGCATGTGCAGTAAACTGCAGCTTGCTTGGAATCGGAGAACGTACGGGAAATGTTCCTCTTGAGGCCATGGTTTTTGAATACGCAACATTGAGGGGATCCCTAGACGGCATGGATCCAACTGCAATTACTGAAATTGCAAGATATTTCAGAGATGAAATGGGTTATAATATTCCACCTATGACACCTTTTGTAGGTGAGAATTTCAACGTGACGAGGGCAGGAATTCATGCAGATGGGCTCATGAAGGACGAAGAAATCTACAATATATTTGATACCAAGAAAATTCTGGGCAGAGCGCCGGGAGTTACTGTAAGCAAGACAAGCGGAGCGGCCGGGATTGCGTACTGGATAAACGAGCATTACGGGCTGAGCGGAATCGATATGCTATCCAAGGATAGTCCAATTGTAGTGGACCTGAAGGGATGGGTAGACGAAATGTATGCTGACGGCAGAACCACAGCTTTGGCAACAGTGGAACTTGAGACTAAGATAGAAGAGCTGACAGGAGGTAACCTGAAATGATTGAATACAAGAGCATGTCCCTTGCAAACCAGATATATGAGGAACTAGAAAAGAGAATTTTGACGGGAGTATATGCGCCGGGAGAAGTCATTTCTGAAAAGAGACTGGTTGAAGAATTAAAAGTGAGCAGGACGCCGATTCGAGAAGCACTTAGCAGGCTGGACCAGGAGAACCTTTTAAGAGATGTGCCGGGTGGCAACGAGGTTATAGGCGTTACTAAAAAAGACGCTTATGACATGTTTCTTGTTAAGAAACAGCTGGAAGTGCTGGCAATTAGAAGGACAGCGGAGAACATTACGGAGAAGGAACTTGAGGAGCTGGAACTGATTTACGACAAACAGGAGTTTTACGCGCAGAAAGGCGACTGCGAGACTGTTTTGGACCTGGACAATGACTTTCATAGCATCCTGTACCACGCCAGCAGAAGCATCACCTTAGAGACAATTTTAGAGGGTGTGCACCGCAAGCTATTCAAATTCAGAAAGAACTCAATCGAGCACGAGAACAGGGTTTTCGCATCGGTTGCCGAACACAAGGCAATTCTTGACGCCATCAAAACCCACAACCCTGACGCCGCAGAGACGGCGCTTAAAGTACATGTAAATAATTCATGTGAATATTTCATCGGAGGTGAAGAATAAAATGGGCTTAACTATTGCACAGAAAATTATAAAGGAACACTTAATCAGTGGAGATATGACAGTTGGGAGCGAGGTCGCTCTTAAAATAGACCAGACTTTAACACAGGACGCTACAGGAACTATGGCTTACCTGGAGTTCGAAACTATGGGAATTCCAAGGGTAAAAACAGAATTATCCGTGGCATACATCGACCATAACACACTGCAGTCTGGTTTTATGAATGCAGATGACCATAGATTCATTCAGTCTATGGCGAAGAAATATGGCCTATATTTTTCCAGACCAGGTAACGGAATCTGCCACCAGGTTCACCTTGAAAGATTCGGCAAACCGGGTAAAACTCTAATCGGTTCCGATAGCCACACACCAACAGGAGGCGGCATTGGTATGCTTGCCTTTGGAGCAGGCGGCCTGGACGTAGCCGTTGCTATGGGAGGCGGAGCTTACTATATTACAATGCCTAAAATGTACAAGGTTAATCTTACGGGAAAACTTCAGGACTTCGTAACTGCAAAAGACGTGAGCCTTGAAATCCTAAGAATACTTTCAGTTAAGGGTGGCGTAGGCGCCATTATCGAATGGGGCGGACCAGGGGTCAGCACATTATCTGTGCCGGAAAGAGCAACAATTACAAATATGGGAACAGAGCTAGGTGCAACAACCTCCATCTTCCCATCAGATGAGGTAACAAAGGCCTTCCTGGAAGCTGAGGGCAGAGGCGCAGACTACGTTCCTCTAGCTAGCGACGCAGATGCAGTTTACGACAGAGTCATCGACATTGACCTTTCGACTCTTGAACCCCTAATCGCGTGCCCGCACAGCCCGGACAATATCGTCAAGGTTTCATCATTGAAGGGCACCAAAGTTGACCAGGTTTGCATCGGTTCGTGCACAAATTCATCCCTAATGGATATGCTGAAAGTAGCAGCACTTCTGAAGGACAAAACCATCAGACCTGAGGTCAGCCTTTCAATTTCTCCTGGGTCTAAGCAGGTTTTAGCCATGCTTGCTGACTGCGGCGCATTGTCCGACATTTTGGCAAGTGGGGCGCGTGTCCTTGAATGCGCTTGTGGACCGTGTATCGGCATGGGATTCTCGCCAAACTCCGGTGGTGTGTCACTGAGAACCTTCAACAGAAACTTCGAAGGCAGATCCGGCACAAAGGACGGACAGGTTTACCTTGTATCTCCTGAAACAGCAGTTGCGGCTGCACTGACAGGCGAAATCAGCGATCCAAGACTGCTTGGCGCTGGTAGCGCTGGAATGCCTGAAATCGTAATGCCTGAAGCGTTTAAGATTGATGACAGCGCAATTATTCCTCCTGCTGACCTTGAGGAAGCCAAGGACCTTCCAATTCTCAGAGGTCCTAATATCAAAGCATTCCCAGACAGCAAACCGCAGGAGGATGAGCTGACAGCGAATCTGACATTAAAGGTAGGGGACAATATTACAACTGACCACATTATGCCGGCTGGTTCTAAGATTTTACCTTATCGTTCAAATATTCCTCATCTGTCACAGTACTGCTTCGAGGTGTGTGACGAAACCTTCGCTGAAAGAGCAAAGGCTGCAGGTGAAAGCATTATCGTAGGCGGAAACAACTACGGTCAGGGTTCTTCAAGAGAACATGCTGCACTTGTTCCTCTATATTTGGGTGTGAGAGTTGTTATCGCTAAGAGTTTTGCGCGTATTCACGTTGCAAACTTAATCAACGCAGGTATTATGCCGTTGACATTTAAAAACCCTGAGGATTACGACAAGCTAAACCAGGACGACAAGCTAACTATTAAGAACATCTACGCAGGCATGGACAGCGGAAACTTCACCCTTACTAGCGATAAAGGCGCAGAAATTGAGCTTGAAGGCAGCTTCACAGACAGACAGAAGGACATCCTGAAGTCCGGCGGCCTGCTGAAATACGTGGCAAGGGGCTAGGCTATGAGGCGCCGGGCGCGTGCGAATGATTCTGCGAGGCCGGCGTGGCGAATTGGTTTTGATGAAAGGAAAAGAGAGAAAATGAATGAGTATATAGATAAAGCTTGCGAACAGTTCCGCACTTTACTTGAGGAGCAGCTGGCAAGGGTGGAAAAAATGGAAAAGGGTGCTGCAGCAAAAGACTTTTCCCAAATGGACAAAATCACTATTGGCCTAGTGGGTGGAGACGGAATTGGCCCAATCATCATGAAACAGGCCGAGGCTGTGGTTCGAAAGCTGTTGGCTGAGGAAATTGAATCCGGCAAGGTGGTTCTAAAAACCATCGACGGCCTGACCATTGAAAACAGAATGGCTCTAGGTCAGGCAGTTCCTGATGACGTCCTAGCGGAAATCAAGAGTTGCGATGTTTTGTTAAAGGGGCCTACTACGACTCCAAAGGGAGGTACCATGGAAAGCGCCAATGTTACCTTAAGGCGTGAACTAGATTTATATGCAAACGTTCGACCTGTGCAGGTGCCTGAAGAGGGAATCGACTGGATGTTTTATCGTGAAAACACTGAGGGCGAATATGTCCTAGGAAGCAAGGGCGTAGAAGTTCCAGGCAAATTGTCCATGGACTTCAAGGTTACAACAGAACCAGGAACTAAGAGGATTGCAAGAGCCGCTTTCGAGTATGCTAAGGCAGCAGGCAAGACGAGAGTATCTGTAGTTACAAAAGCCAACATAATGAAGAAAACTGACGGCAATTTTAGCAGAATTTTCCACGAGGTAGCTGCCGACTATCCAGACATCGAAACAGATGAATGGTACATCGATATCATGACTGCTAACCTGGTGAACAAAAAAATTAGAAACCAGTTCCAGGTCTTCGTCCTTCCAAATCTATATGGCGACATTATAACTGATGAAGCCGCTGAAATTCAGGGTGGCGTAGGAACTGCCGGCAGTGCCAATATGGGAGACCAGTATGCAATGTTCGAAGCAATTCACGGAAGTGCCCCTCGCATGATAGAAGATGGCCTAGGCGACTATGCAAATCCATCCAGCATTTTCAAGGCCGCCGAAATGATGATCCGCCACATTGGCCTGATTTCCAAGGCCGACAAGCTGGCCCAGGTCTTAGCCGACTGCCAGGAGAACGGACCAAAGGTCACTGGTCTAGCAGACGGAGCCCGCGGCGACGAGCTAGCGGATTATGTGATTGAGAGATTATAAATTCAACCGGCCTGCAGAGCGTAACAGCACAAAAATTCTAAAGCCCGCAAGGGCGGAGCGATACGAAAACACTAAAGCCCGCAGGGCGGGAGTGTCAGAAGTCCTCGGCGGAAATTCTCGATGAATTTCCGCCTGCGGGAAAACTGCCATCCCCCGCCCCGCGGGCTTTTTGTTTAAGTTTCTGCCACATGAGTTGAATATTTCGATTTTAACCCTGATAGATGAGAGGAAAATCTATCAAATGTGGCACATTCTTGCTCTACGGGCTAGGCCAGTACCAAAATCTAAGCAGGAAGCCGGGCCTTGGCAAGGTGGAACCTGTTATGAACTGGTAATCTTGGTCACACTCGGGCAGAAATGATGTGGTGTGTGGGTAATTTTGCATCGATTGTAATACATGAGGATGGCGATGAATGCTCGAGGTAGAGAGCAAGAGCCTGAAAAAATGCAAAATCACAGGAATTTTGGTACTAGAATCTTGAAATAGGGCGAATGTTCCACAAGTGATAGAACGCATCGCAATTAGGCAATGCGATAGAAAAAATAACCTGCACCTGGGAACTATTAAAATATTAGACAGATATTAGGCAAAAGGCCTGTGGGGATTAGTTTTTCACATTTTCGATTGACTCGGTCCGCTTTAGAACATAAAATATTTTTCAACTTAAACAAAAGGGGTGCCCTGGTGCAGTTTTCCCGCAGGCGGAAATTCGTTGGAATTTCCGCCGAGGACTTCTGCACAGGGTGCCCCCTTTTGGTTAAGTCGTAATCGAAATATTTTATGCGATTTCTAAAGCGATTTCCATCATTTTAGTAAAAGTAGTCTGTCTTTCTTCTGGCGTAGTCTGTGCGCCTGTGATGATGTCATCGGAAATAGTGCATAGGCAAAGTGCGTTTTTACCAGCTTTCATTGCTTCGTAGTAAAGAGCAGCGGATTCCATTTCTACTGCCATGATGCCCAGGTCTTTTAGTTTGATCTGAGTGTCTGTTTCGTCGTAGAAGATGTCGGATGAGTACATTGTTCCTACGTGAGCAGTAACGCCAAGGTCTTCAGCTGTTTTTACGGCTTTCTGAAGAAGGTCGAAGGAGCAAACTGCTGGAATCTGTGCGTTTACTTCGAACTGGGATGCCCAGTTTGAGTTAGTAACGCTTGCCATTGCAATTGTAACGTCCTTAAGTTTGATGTGTTCCTGAAGGGAACCTGCTGTGCCGACTCTGATGATGTTTTTTACATCGTAGAAGTTGAAAAGCTCGTGGGAGTAGATGCCGATTGCAGGCATACCCATACCTGAAGCCATTACAGAAACTCTCTTTCCTTTGTATGTACCAGTGTAGCCCTGAACGCCTCTAACGTTGTTGACTAGTACTGGGTTTTCCAGGAAAGTCTCCGCAATAAACTTTGATCTTAGTGGATCTCCCGGCATGATTACTGTTTCAGCAAAATCCTCTTTCTGACATGATATATGAGGTGTTGGAATATTTGACATAATTATCCTCTCCTTTTTTTAAAATTTACAACTTAATTAATAGTTATATATAATTTACCTAATAGAGACACTTTTGTCAAAGGAATTTCACATAACACTTTACATAAAGTTTCGCAGAAATTTTACGTAAGGGATGGCGGAAAAAATTGAAATTGCAATAGATTTATGGTAGAATACTTTGATATACATACGAAGGTAGACAAAAAATAAACGCGTTAATACATATTTTATAAAATATAAAGAGGGATGAGAATATGAACAGTAAAAAATACGATGGGGTACTTTATGAGTTCAGGGAAATAACAGACCTGAAAGACATGATAAGCTCGAGCGCGAAGCTTTTCAAGGACAAACCTGCCTACCTGCAGAAGGATAGACCAGGCGGACAGTTTGTTCCGATTACATATGGGGATTTCTACAGACAGATGGAAGCTTTGGGCACTAGACTTGTTGATATGGGCCTGAAAGGCAAGAAAATCGCGGTTATCGGCGACAGCTGTTATGAGTGGGTTTTGACATATTTTACTGTTGTGTGTGGCGTGGGTGTAATCGTGCCGCTAGACAAGAACCTGCCGAAAGACGAGCTGAATCAGTTGTTGCAACGCTCCGAGGCTAGCGCCGTTGTGTACACCAAGCGCAGCGAGAAGAACCTGGCCGACATTATGGCGGAACCCGGCACAGTAGAGCACTTTATCTCAATTGCTGACGATGCCCACAGCGACAAGGCGCTCTCTTTATCAAAACTTATTCAGGAGGGTAACAACCTTTTGAAATCTGGAATTCGCGACTATATCGATGCGGAAATTGATCCAGATCAGATGGCTACATTAATGTTCACTTCCGGAACAACAGGAATGGCTAAGGGCGTTATGTTGTCACACAAAAATATCGCTGCAAATGTTTACAACATGTCGAAATACGTTAAAATTCCAAAGGAAGGAGTGGTTCTTTCTATTCTTCCTATACACCATGCTTATGAGTTTACATGTAGCATTTGCACAACTTTCTATCAGGGAAAGACAATCGCAATTTGCGAAGGAATTAAATATATTCAGAAAAACATGCAGGAGGCCAAGGCTAATGTAATGCTTGGCGTACCTCTTGTATTTGAGAAAATGTACAAGGGAATGTGGAAACAGGCCGAAAAGAGAGGGGAAGCGGATAAGCTTCGCAAGGCTATTGATCTTTCAAGAAAGATGAAACTTTACAATAACCCTAAGCTTATGAAGAAGCTGTTTAAGGCAGTTCACCATTCATTCGGTGACCACATGAAACTGTTTATTGCAGGCGGAGCAGCAATTGATCCTGCAGTAATTGAGGATTTCGAGGCTATGGGTCTGCCAATGATTCAGGGCTATGGCATGAGTGAATGTGCACCAATTATTGCAGTTAACCAGGATAGATACAGCAAACCCGCATCCGTTGGAAGACCAATGCCTGGAACTCTTGTTAGAATAGAAAATCCTGATGAAGATGGCATTGGCGAAGTTGTTTGCAAGAGTGATTCAGTTATGCTTGGATATTACAACAATGAGGAAGCGACTGATGAAGTCCTTCAGGACGGATGGCTTCATACGGGTGACCTGGGATATTTAGATGATGATGGATTTTTGTATCTGACGGGTAGAAAGAAGACTGTGATTGTAACTAAGGGCGGTAAAAACATTTTCCCTGAAGAAGTTGAAGCTGTTCTTATGGAAAATGAACTTATCCAGGAAGTTGTTGTTTACGGCAAGGTGGATAAGAAGGTAGGAAATGTAATGGTTAGCGCCGATATTTACCCTAACTACCAGCTGCTTGAGGCGCAGAAGGGTAAGATGAGCACAGGCGAAATCTACAATTTCTACAGAGCACTTGTCGATGAAATTAACAAGAAGATGCCTGTATACAAGTCGGTTAAGAGAATCAATATCCGAGAGAAAGAATTTGACAAAACCACCACAGGTAAAATAAAACGTTACGGCAATGTGCCAGGAGATACTGCTGGCGCAGAAAGTTCATCTGAAATGGGATATGTTCAGATTAAGGAAAAGGAACTGAGAAGAGCAAAAAGATTTGTAAAAGAGTGCTTGGAACAGACTGCCGATCCTTATGTAAAATATAGAGAAAGCCGTCCAATTACAGACATCAAAAACATGCTTGAAACAAGTGTTGCATTGTATGGTGATAACGTTGCATTTAGACAGAAATTCAACAAGAACGAACCATATACATGCATCACTTATAGAGAAGCTTTAGATGACGTAAATGGTCTTGGAACTGCTCTGATTAACAGAAATATGAAGGGCAAGAGAATTGCCATTATCGGTGAAACTTGCTACCAATGGGAAAGTTCATATCTGGCAACTATTTGCGGAACAGGTGTGGTAGTTCCTCTAGATAAGGAGCTTTCGGCTAAGGATCTTGAAGGACAGATTATTGACGCTGAAGTAAGCTGCGTTATTTTTGATCACAAGTTTGTGGATATGTTCCTTGAAATGAAAAACAGCGGAAGAACGGGGCTTGAACTTCTGGTTGATTTCAAGGCAGAAGAAAATAGCGAGGACGTGCTGTCTTGGAAAGTTTTGATAGAGGAAGGTAAAAATCAGGTTGCTTTAGGTGACAGACAGTTTATCGATGCGGAAATCTATGGAGATAAGCCTGCTGTTATCTTGTACACGTCGGGAACTACGGGAATTGCCAAGGGCGTTGTGCTGTCGCATTACAATTTGGCCTTTGACTTAATGGGCGCGCCGACTGTGCTTAAGGTTTATCCTACGGATATTTTCTTCTCAGTGCTGCCGGTTCACCACACTTATGAGTGCACTTGTGCGTTCTTGATGCCGCTTTATAAGGGTGCGTCAATTGCCTACTGCCAGGGTTTGAAATACATTTTGAAGAATCTTGAAGAGGTTAAGCCGACTATGATTTTGGGTGTGCCAATTCTTATTGAATCTCTTTATAAGAGAATTTGGAAGGGAATCAGAGAACAGGGCAAGGAAAATAAATTTAGAAAATTGATTGCGCTTAATAATAAGACTAAGAAGGTTGGAGTAAATGTAGTAAAACCATTTACGAAGGAAATTTTGAAGGTCTTTGGTGGAAACCTGAGAGTTATTATTTCTGGTGGTGCGGCTATTAATCCTGAGATTCTGCAGTTCTTTAATGACATTGGAATTACAGCAGTTCAGGGTTATGGATTAACAGAGTGCTCGCCTATGGTTGCCCTTAATCCGGATACTGAAAGTGATATGAGAAATGAATCTGCAGGTCATTTACTTCCAGGCATGCGCGTGAAGATTGAAGATGCTGATGAAGATGGTATTGGGGAAATCTGTTTCATGGGTGACAACATTATGCTTGGATATTATAACAACCCCGAGGCTACGGCTGAGGTCATTAAGGACGGCTGGTTCTATACAGGTGACCTAGGATATATTGGTAAGGATGAATTCATCTATATTACTGGAAGAAAGAAGAATGTAATCATCACTAAGAATGGAAAAAACGTCTTCCCCGAAGAACTGGAATATCTGCTTTGCAAGATTCCATATGTTAACGAAGCTATGGTTTGGAGTGAAGAAGCGGAAGGTGCGGACACAACTATTGCGGCCACTGTAACTGTGGATTATGACGAGGTTGAAGAGGCCTTAGGCGATACCTATGAGGAGTCAGATCTGGAAGTTTTGATGTGGGAAGAAGTGGATAAGCTGAACGAAGAGTTACCGTATTTCAAGAAGATTAAGAAGCTAGTTGTGAGAAAAGAAGACTTTGAGAAAACGACGGGAAAGAAGATAAAAAGGTTCGTCGAAGGCAACAGAAGTAGCTAGAAGCAATGGTAAAACCTTGAGAAACATTGACAATCATTGACAAATAGCCATTTGTAGGGTATAATAATACGATATTTATGGCGATGACTTATTATAAGGAGGATGAAAATGGCAGATGAAATACTGCTAACCCAGGAGGGTTATGATAAATTAGAGAGCGAAAGAGATTATCTTGTTGCTGTAAGAAGAAAAGAAGTTTCAGAAAGACTTAAGGAAGCAATCTCATACGGAGACCTTTCTGAAAATGCTGAGTACGATGCTGCAAAGAATGAGCAGGCTGAGCTGGAAGAAAGAATCAACAAAGTTGAGAATATGCTGAAAAATGCAAGAATTATCAATGAAGATGAGATTTCAGATGACCACGTAAACGTTGGTGTAACAGTAACAGTAACTGATACAAAGACAAATGAAGAACTTCACTTCATCATTGTTGGTTCAACTGAAACTGATCCTTTTGCAGAACCAGCTAAAATTTCTAACGAATCCTTAGTTGGACAGGGTCTTCTTGGTAAGAAACTTGGCGAAGTAGCTGAAATTGTTGTTCCGGATGGAACTCTATACTATAGAATAGACAATATTGCAAAATAGAAAAGGTGGTAGAATCAAATGAGTCAGGAAAAGAATGTAAACGTTAACCCGGAAGCGGAAGAGCTTACGGAAGAAAAGATAGGTGAACAGAGACAAATCAGAAGAGATAAGCTAAAGAAGCTGCAGGAAGCAGGAAGAAACCCATTCCTTCACGAAACCTGGAATGTAACTGCTCACAGCATGGATATCAAAGATAATTTTGATGCTATGGAAGATGAGGAAGTTTCTTGTGCTGGCAGAATCATGGCTTTCAGACAGATGGGTAAAGCTTCTTTTATCGATATTCAGGATAAACAGGGCAGAATCCAGGCTTACGTAAGAAAAGACGTAATTGGTGATGAAGAATACAGCTGGTTCAAGACTTATGATATCGGTGATATCGTTGGTGTTGAAGGTACTGTTTTCAAAACTAAGCACGGTGAAGTTTCTATCAAAGCTGAAAAGGTTGTACTTCTTTCCAAATCTCTACAGGTTCTTCCAAATAAATGGCACGGCCTGAAGGATACTGATATTAGATACAGACAGAGATATACTGACCTAATTATGAATCCTGAAGTAAGAGAAACTTTCTACAAGAGATCAAGAATTATTCACGAAATTAAGAGAGTTCTTGAGGAGGATTATGGATATCTGGAAGTTGATACTCCTATCCTTACTCCAATTGCAGGTGGTGCTGCAGCTAGACCTTTTGAAACTCATCACAACACATTAAATATGGATCTTAAGATGAGAATCTCCAACGAATTATATCTGAAGAGATTAATCGTTGGTGGTCTGGACAGAGTTTACGAAATGGGTAAGATGTTCAGAAACGAAGGTATGGACAGAAACCATAACCCTGAATTTACTTCTATGGAATGTTACATGGCATATGGTGACATGGACAAGATGATGGAAGTAACTGAACAGATTGTTTATAAGGCAGCTATGGCTGTTAATGGTACTCCAATCATCAGCTACCAGGGCAAGGACTTTGATGTAACTCCACCTTGGAGAAGACTGAACATGGCTGACGCAGTTAAGGAAATCACTGGTGTTGACTTCTCTAAGATTGACACTGATGAAGAAGCTAGAGAAGCTGCTATCGGTTATGGTATGGATGCCAACGAAGTTAAGGAATTTACAAGAGGTAAGCTGATTGCTGAAATGTTTGAAGAATACTGTGAAGATGTTCCTGGATATCTTGACGGACCAGTATTCGTAACAGGGCATCCTGTTGAAATTTCACCTCTTTCAAAGAGAGATCCTGAGGATCCAAGAATCACAAGAAGATTCGAAGCATATATTAACTGCTGGGAAATTGCTAATGCATTCTCTGAATTAAATGACCCAATTGATCAGTACGACAGATTTGTTGAGCAGCAGGCTCAGCTTGATTCCGGTGAAGATGATGAAGCTCATCCAATGGATATGGACTTCGTAAACGCTCTAGAGGTTGGTCTTCCTCCAACGGGTGGACTGGGCGTAGGTATCGACCGTGTAATCATGCTTATCACTGACGCTCCAAGCATCAGAGACATTATCTTGTTCCCGACAATGAAGACCCTCGGTGGTGTAAAATCCGAAAATGGTGTAAGTTCTAAAGAGGTTTCTACACCAAATTCAGAGCCTGAAAAGATTGATTTCTCTAAGGTAAAGATTGAGCCTTTGTTTGAAGAAGATGTTGATTTTGATACATTCTCAAAGTCTGATTTCAGAGCTGTAAAGGTTAAAGAGTGTGTTGCAGTACCGAAGTCAAAGAAACTCCTTCAGT
>Ga0129313_1001536_pt1 | contig 14233 bp, 39 predicted proteins | sample O1105metagenome_FD_94436 | JGI IMG/M metagenome (GOLD analysis project Ga0129313, IMG submission 94436) | Orangutan group fecal microbial communities from fecal samples from Wisconsin, USA - O1105 metagenome | ecosystem: Host-associated > Mammals > Digestive system > Large intestine > Fecal... | reverse complement strand
CACATAGTAGCATGAGCGGTCTATGAAAAAGAGGGTAGGAGCGAATCGGCTACCCTTCTTAGTGCTGTCATTTTTCGAACAATGTAATTGTATCGTCGATATGGTTATGCGCGGTCACTTGTTTTCCGTTTAAGTTTTGCACTTGCCCAGCATTAAATTTGCCGTCGGTATCTTTACCTGTTACATTGATAGTCCAACCTTTGGGCGCGTGTTCTGCAATAACTTCCAAATTATCATCAAAATTCTTTTTAGCTGTGCTTCCCATTGTCAAATTAAGCTCCACCACTAAGATATCTTTTTTGACTTTTGCTTTCTTGAAACCGCCGAACCATTTGCCTTCCTTTTTGATTTTCTTAATAGCTTTCTTAACTGTTTTAATTTCCGCAGGCTTTACAACTTCATCTTTTTGAGCTAACTCATCCGTGATAACCATCACTCGGTCGTCGTCAATAACTGTTTGTTCCATCGCATCGACTGTTTGTGTCATTCCGATAGTTGTTACTGCCAATAAAGTTACGATTCCTTTGATAGTTTTGTTTGTCATGATAACCAATCCCTTTCCTTTTACTTTTATCTTATTACACCTTTATTATAAATTCTAGTTGATTTTATATCAAGTAACGCACTCGAAAAGAGCTATTTTACCATTCGAAATAATGATAGAATAGCTCTTTACTATAAATACTCATTTGAAATATATCTCTACATCTTTGTCGCGAATCACGATTCTTTCTATTATACGTTCTAAAACCTCACGTAAGGTATCTTTGTCTAGGTTATCCCAATCAATTTCGTCTAACCATTGATAATTTTCGACGGTTTCCAACGATTGGATACGTAATCTTTCTAACTGTTTTGCTAGTTTGTCGCGCGACTTATCGAGTTCTTTCGACTTCTTACTAAACATTTCATTATCTAAGTGTTCATTTAAATACAAATCAAGCAGCCGTTCCTTTTGCTTATCAATAGTAGCGATCTTGTTTTCGATTGGTTTAAAATCAAACGCACGCTTTTTCGTCTTGCGTTTTAACGGCAATCGTTTCACTTGTTCCATAACCGCTTGTTCTAATTCGTCAACTCTTATATGCGGTTGTTCGCACGTCCTGCCGTGTTTTTGTTTATACTTCCACGTCCTAGCGTTACAACGATAATAGGCGCGTCGATATTCTTTGCCGTTGTGCTTTGACCGGCTTTCATAGGCGCTACACCGTTCGCCACATTTTCCGCAATAGATAAGCCCCGATAATAAATAAGTACGTTTAAACGGCAAACTAGAAGCCCTAGCGTTCATTCTAGCATTTGCCTTCTCAAATAACTCCTTATTAACAATTGGTTCGTGTTGTCCGTCAAACGTTTCGCCGTCGAACTGTATTTTTCCAATATAAACTTGATTGGCAATCCTGCGTCTAATTGTCGTATCATACGTGTTAAATTTTTTTGCTACACTAGAAACACTTTTTCCGTTTGCGATCATTTCAAACATTGCCAATACTTCATCAGATTCGTTTTTAAAACGTTTTAACTCTCCGTTTTCCACGTCATAACGATATCCGAATGGAATAATCCCACCGCCATGATGAAAACCTCTTTTCGCTCGATGAGCGCGTCCAGAGAAAAGGCGTTCTGTGATGTTATCTCTTTCTAGTTGAGCGAATACCGATAACATCCCAATCGTTGCACGCCCAAAAGAAGAGGTTGTGTCGAAACTTTCCTGTAACGAAACAAAAGCGACGTTGTTCTTAAGAAAAACATCTTCTATCAAATACATAGTATCTTTTTGCGACCTACTCAAACGGTCTAAACGATAAACCAAAACGCAATCAAGTGCATTGCTTTCTGCGTCTTTAATGAGCTGTTTCAAGCCCGGACGTTCTAACTTTGCACCGGATTGCGCCGCGTCAACGTATTCTTTTACTATTGTATAGTCTTTTGCACTAGCGAACGCCCTTAGCTTTTCCAATTGTACCTTAATAGAGTAACCATGCTTTTCTTGTTCCGCTGTCGAAACTCTTACATATAAACCTGTTCTCATGACTTCGCCTTCTCTTCTAAATAGTAAGGCGTACGATCATCCGTTAAACCGATCAAATAATCAGAGCTGACCCCGAACAACCTTGCTAATATGCGCAATTCTTTTGCGCGCGGTAAGTTTACGCCAGCTTCCCACTTCGCCACTGTTGAATGTGTGCCGCCGACAATCTCGGCAAGTTCCGCTTGTGTTAAATTCTTTTCAATACGCAGTTTTTTATACCTTCTACCTAAGTTTTGCATTTTCTATTCCTCCTATTTTAAAAATGATAGTATATTTTACACTATCGCTTTCCTTGTTACAAACTAACCTTATATCTTGTTTGATTTAAAGTCAAACGTCAAGCTTAAACTACTTAAGAAATCTTAATAATTTTAATTGTGAAAAGTTGAGTTTATCTCTTGACGATTGATTTTAAATCAATTAAACTATTTTTGTGAAGTTTGTTGATGTTAAATCAAAGGAGGAAAAGCCTATGGAATGGCGCTGCATATCAAAAGAGTTGAGAAGACGAAGAATCGAAATGGGCGTTACTACGGAGAGGATGGCAGAAGTATTAAATATTCCAGAATACCAAATTATAAATTATGAAAACAGGGAGTATGTTTCTGCGCGTATATCGTACGAGCTAATAGAGGAAATGAGTTGGTTCTTGCATTGCGAAGTGAGTGATATCGCTTATGAACGGGGTTAACGTCAAATGTTTTGATCGCTTTGGCAGCGAGATAGACGTGTCAAGTTATCAGCTTGCCGAAGAAATCACAAGCGAAGTTTTTCTCGTAATTGACGAAAGGATGATAGGGAATGACGAAGAAAGAGAAAGACTTGTTCATCAAATTAATTAAAGAAAAGAAAAGCCAATTAGTAGAACGCCAACACGACTTACTAACAATTGGCGAGCTGACGCAAGCGCGAGCAGACAAAATCGACGATGAGTTGAAAGAATTGACCGACGCATTGCAACATCTAATTATTGGGGTGTGATAACGCGGCAAATTTATTCTTATTGTTAGGAAGTATCTTACTAATTTATGCAATCGAAACTAAGGAGGAAAAATGATGATTATCAAACATGACTTAAGTGCAGAAGGAATCAAGAACTTTGAACACGAACATTTGCTATATACAATCGATGAAATGTTAAGAATGGGCAACGAACGACGTTGGGCAGAATTGACGGTTATTACTCACTTCGGAAATTGGACGGAAGATGACAAGAAAGTAAATACAGCACAAACGCTTATGTATCTAATCGAAATCGACAAAGGGCGTTTAGATTGCCCAATGGGTAGAGATATGAGTTATATTGAACAATACTTACTTGTCAAGTGGGCAAAAGAAGGAGTGCCAACTGTTAAGATAGCTAATCGCACACGCCGAGATCCTAACACATTACGCCGTATTTTACGGCAACACGGCATCGAGACAAAAGGACGCACCGCTCCCAAACCTGTAGTCATTGTGACGCGTGACGGACGACGCTTTGATGTGGACAATGCAAAACAAGCGTCAGAGACGGAATGGTGTGATATTACAGCAAACGCTTTGCGAGTTCGTTTGTGTAAACATCGAGTATATTCTAATAAGTTAGCAACTATCTATTACAAGGAGGACGAGGAAAAATGGAACTAATCGCGCTAGCTGTTGTCGTTATATTAGGATATGTCGTTGCTTTGACATTGGATTATCGAGTGACAAAGAAAGAACAAGAAGACATAGAGCGATGCAAAAAGATTGACAAGTATTGTGATTATAACGACAATTGATGCGCAAACTTGATTTAAAATCGAAGAAAGGAAGATGAACATGCGTGAGGGAAAAACGGGCTATCACGATCACAAGGAATTTATTGATTTATCATCCGGCAAAGAACGTACGGTTTATTATTTTTACAACGTGGCAGAAGGATTCTATAGTGTGCTAGATGTTTTATGGCAAGAAGAAACGTATCGTATCTTTGATACAAAACATAAACCAACTTACGGTTTGTGCGTGAACTTGCAGAGTCGTTACGAATCTAACCGACAAGTACTAAAAGCAATACCTTATCGTTACCGTGATGATTTTTGCGCAATGCCGTTCGATTCTATCCGTCGCACGTTAGACGCGCTAGAGTTTGAACGCATTGAGGTTTGGGAAGACAACGCGAAAGCATGGACAGGGAAACCGTGGTCGAGGGAAATTGACCGCTACTAATAAAAACTAAGGAGGAAAACATCATGCATACACAACAACAATTAAACTTTATCTGGGATTGCTATCAACACATGACGGAGACTTTCAGACAACAAGTCGCTTTTGTAGATTACGCGATCGGCAACTATGATGAATTCATTTGGTTCGGGGAGGAATCATGATGGAAGACTTTATACTTTTTAATCGTGAGGGCAAAGAGTTAAGTGTTGCACCTACGATAGACGGGCACGTTTGCATAATGATTGATGAAAAGCCGTTTAGTTCAGAATTTTCGTGGCAATACATTTGGTTAACAGAAGACGAAGCGAAAGCCGTGCGCCGTGCGTTAATGACTGCAATTTCAGATAACAAACTTAGAAAGGACGAAGAATAATGATTACATTTTTAGGGTTGCTATTCATATTGCTTGGCGGGGTTGCTTCGATTGGTGTAGGCATTCGGGCATTAATCGAGGCAGAAAAAACAGACAGTTTAGCTTGGGCGTTGGCGCTTTTCTTGTTAGCTATGATTGATATCGGCATTGGGATCGCAGCTATTAGTGCGTTTTTCATCTTATAAGGAGGAATCGACATGATATTTTTATTACTTTTATTATGCGGAATCACGATGGTAGGTTGTGGGGTATGGTTGATGGTGTCGATAAAAGATGCGAAAACGTTGTTAGATTGTTATTTTGCAGCGTTGGCAGGTTTCTTCGGTTTGGGGTTCGGAATGTTATTGATTATCGCTAGTTTGATGACGTTATAGGAGGTAGAAAGATGAGTGCTTTTATTGCGGTTGTTTTAGGGTTGTATTTAGCAGAATTTTGGCATGGTGAATATGAAAACGCGAAATGCACCGCGTCGAGAGTTATTAGTCTGTTCGGACAATATGGATGTTACATTTTAACCTTGCTTTATTTATACGTAACTCTAGTTTAAGGAGTGAGCGTTATGCGTCGAAAAGTTTACGCATGTTATAAGGATATCGAACAAGAATTTGAGATTGACAAAGAGATAGAAGAAACGTTGCTTTGCCTACTGAAATACTTCGGCGAAGTGATTATCGAAAGCGATGGCGCTATTTTATCTAACACAAAAGGTCATAACGTACTAGGGTTTGTCAAACCTAAGAACCTGAACGAAAAGACACGAACACGTCACAAATTCAAAGGACAAAAAGTTGCGAAATGGCGTTACAACCAAGAAACGGAGGAATGAAAATGGATAAACCAATCGGCTTTGTAAAACTACCAGAACACGCAGAGGCGCTAGTCAGTATATGGGATGGGGATAAAGTTAATTTAAGTGTGTATAACATCGTGGACGCAGGCGCATCGGTATTCATGGACGTAGCACAAGCAAATTTTTTAGTCTCGCTGTTACAAGACGCAATCGAAGAAATCGAGGAAAAAGAGCAAGAAGGCACGCCATGGTATAAAACGAAAGGAGATAAATAGCAATGATTATGAAAATTTTACTAGTGGTAGCGATCTTTATCGTAACAAATCACATCCAAAAACGACGCTATCAGAAGAAACTAGACAACCTAACGTTTTTAGGTATGGCGGTAAAAAGCAAAGGCAAAAACGCACAAATCACAGTAGCAACTAGCGAAGGCATGTACGAAATGGAAACAGACAAAGAAATGTTTATCAAAAAAGTAAAAGCAGGTTTAAAGGAGGAAGTGGAATGAACATGGAATTCAGAGGATATGACGCTGAACGACTAGACAAAATGACGGCGGAAATGGAAAAGGTGTTCGAATCGAAAGGCATTTCTAAACGCGACTATATTCGCTTTGGCGCATTAATTGCAATAGATGCGTTCTATATAAAAACAGAAGAAGGGATGACAGACGAAGACACGTTAGACATGCTTTTTGACGTGCTGGAAAGCACCAATGAAGAATGGGAGGAAGAATAATGGAACGTGACATGTACGGTGACTTGATACTAGATGATTATTACAGCGACTATGAGCAAAAGATTTGCCCCGACAACTTAGCAACACATATGAAAGAATGCCTAGACGTTCGCTCTCCTTGTGACATTTTAGCGGACTTGATAGACATTTTCCCGGATGAAGATTACAAGTACAACGACGAACTAGCAAAAGTATTGGAGCATGCAAAGAACGCAATCAAAGCAGAAATAAACACAGAACGCGACATTGCGGACTACTTGCAACTGACTTATGAAAGGACGGATGCGGTATGACGTTAGCTATGTTATTGTCGACTATAAACGAATGCGAATTTGTCACAGTGTTCGACGCAAACGGAGACGTAATCATAGAAGACTGCCTTAACAATTGGATGATAGACGTTGAAACGCAACCTTATGCACGGGCACTAGTCGACGATGTAGATACAGGTATTTCGAACTCAAATGGATCACTACACGCGGTTATTGGTATCACAATCGATGATGTAATCAAGGAGGAAAACTAATGAAATCACATTCTAACGAACTGAACGAATTATTCAAAGCGATGGCACAATTCCGATCGAACTTTAAACAACCGATGAAAGATGCAAACAACCCATTCTTCAAGAGTAAATATGTACCACTAGAAAACATCACAGAAGCAATCGACAAAGCAATCGAGGGAACAGGGCTTTCCTACGTCCAATATGCCACAAGCGAAGGACAGGACGTCAGCGTTTCGACGATGATTACGCACGAAAGTGGTCAGTATATCGAGTTTGAACCATTGACTTTACCGGCTGTGAAGAGCGATCCGCAAGGGCTTGGCTCGGCTGTGACTTATGCGCGCCGTTACGCATTAGCAAGCGTATTCGGAGTTACATCAGACAAAGACGACGACGGGAACGCATGTAGCGGCGATAATGCTCCTAAGAAAGCAAGCAAAACACATATCCAAACAGCACGCATGAAAATCAATCAACTAGCCGAGAAACAAGGGTTGTCAGCAGAAGAAGCGGAGCAAGCTATCTTGAAACATTTCAAAGTAAAAGGCAAACTAGACAATGTAACAGCCGAACAAATAACACAAATTTTGTCATATTTGAAGTCCGTAGAGAACAAATAAATAACGCAACTTGATTTAAAATCAACTTGGGCGGTGGAACTTTCCGCCGTCCTTTTTAGGAGGTTAGAACGTGGCAAATCTACTCTACTTAGCAAAGGTTAAAAGTATAGACGGACGAGAAATGAAAGTAGAACTAGCCGAAGATTTAAACATCGAACGTTTGCAAACTGTCTATCACGGACACATAGGCGCACGCTATTGTGAGTTGCGTTTTCTCGATCCGCGTTCTTTCTCTGTAGACCAACGCAAATACTACTACGCATTATTGGGCGATATAAGTGCGTTTACAGGGCATCTGATAGAAGAGATAGACGACAATACCAGATGGAAGTTTAAAGCTCTCACAGGGCGAAATATAAGCCTTTCAAACGGTTCTAGCAATACGAAAGACGATGTAGTCTTATTGACAAATATCGCGCTCGATTTGGCTTTTGAGTTGAATGTTTCACTGTCTAACAAGATACCGATTCCAGATAAGAACCTAGAGTACTATTTTTACAAGTGTTTAACTCATAGAAAGTGCTGTATTTGTGGCAGACACGCGGATGTAGACCACTTCGACGAAACTGTAGGGATGGGCAACAACCGGAATAAGGTGGACAAGACGAAGTTCACTTATTGCGCGTTATGCCGATCGCACCACACGGAAAAACATACGATAGGCTTGAGGGCATTTAGAAACAAGTATCACGTATACGGTATCACGCTAAACGCAGAAACGATCAAACGATTGAATATTTAGGAGGTATAGGGATATGGAAAACAAGCCGAATTTTTACGCTATATTGCCGGCTACTGTACGTTACGACGAACGTTTGAACGCTATTCAAAAATTGTTTTATGCCGAAATATCGGCGTTAAGCACTAAGGAAAAACGTTGTTGGGCTACCAACAAATATTTTGAAGATGTTTTCGGTGTATCTACTTCTACGGTTACACGTGCGCTAAACGGCTTAATCGATTTAGGATATTTGAAACGTGTGATAGTTTACAAAGACGGCACAAAAGAGATCGAACGCCGCTATTTATATATATGCGAAATTGCAAATACCCCTATCGTCGAAAGTGACGTTACCCCTATCGTCAAGAATGAGGAAGATAACAATACAAGAGAAGAACAATACAAGAAAGAACAATATATAGGCGAATCGCAAGACGATTACGCCGACAGTCGAGTTACAAAGGAAAAACAACTGAAAGAAGATTTCGAGAAACTTTGGAAATTGTATCCTAACAAAAAAGGTAAAGAGTTAGCTTTCAAAGCATATAAACGAGCGATAAAAGATGGAACAACCAACAAAGAGATACAAACAGGTATTGTAGCCTACAAAAAACAAATTGCTATCAATCACACCGAAAAACAGTACATGCTACACGGCGGAACTTTCTTTAATCAACGGCGTTGGGAAGACGAAGACTTGAAAGAAATTGTTGCCACGCCTAAGCAACAAGAAACAAACGGAGACTTTTCCGATATCGATCCAATGAACATGCAAGACATGTTTAAAAACAGATTCTAGGGAGGACGAACAATGTTATTACGAGGAACTATGCAAGATGTAGGGAACTTACTTAACTATCCTAAGCAACTGAATTGGTGCGAAATGAAACCAGAATATTTTGAGACAGAAGAATTACAACAAATAGTTTCCGCGCTGATGAGTGTAGAAGATACTGACACGCTCTTGCCTTTGTTAGACAAACTGAACGAAGGCAAAGACATTTTCGAGACAACGACGATTGACAAACTAGAAATGTTAAAAGGTTGCGACGATAGCGGCAAGCCTTACGTCTATGAACGCGTGCCATATTTCAAGCACGCTCACTATCAAGGGTTGCTAAATGAAGCGTGGCAAGAATACAACGCCAATAAAACTACAGCGGCACTAGCGAAAATAAAAGAGTATATGGGCGTTCTAGAAACGTGTTACATGCCAGAAAACGAAAGCACACTAGAAGAACTGCAAGATAGATATCTAGCACGTATCAACGAAAAAGAATCAAAAGCAATCCGTACTTACGATTGGTATGACACAGAAACAGGCGGCTTGAAACCGGGCGACTTAGTTGTTATCGGCGCGCGTCCGGCGTGTGGTAAAACGCTCGTAGGTGTCGATATGAGCTTGCGAGTATTAAAACGGAATAAAGATGTAGCGGTAGACTTCTTCACGCTAGAAATGGAACAAGAACGCTTATTAGACCGTTTTGTATCTAGCGAAACGGGGATTGATTCAAAACACTTTAACGATCCGTCAAACCTCACTAACGAGCAACGTCAAGAAATCGAGCGAGTTTATAAAAGAATGGTTAGCGAATACAAATTACGTGTGTTCGATTCACATGAAGGAACGCTTAACAGAATGATCCGGCACATTAGAGAACGCGCTGAGTATGGTAAATATGTTGCTGTCATTGATTATGTCGGGCTAGTGGACGTCGAGGGCGTAGGGAACTTCGAGAGCGCAACTCGCTTGAAAATTCAAAAGGCAACACGCGAACTTAAGCTATTAGCGAACGAATTGGGGATTGCTGTGGTAGTTCTAGCACAGTTAAATCGAGCGAATGCACAACGGCAAGACAAAACGCCACTACTAACCGACTTGAAGGATTCTGGTAGCTTAGAACAAGATGCGACACAAGTTCTACTATTACATCGCGCAGAGATTAATCATCCGCGCCCGGACGTCGATCCGCTTCGTGACAGTCCTAAGTTACTAATGATGTTAGAAAAGAATCGCGTAGGGCGTACAAAAAAACAAGAAATGTTCATGAACTACGCTTGTATGCAAGCAATCGAATGGGATACACGAGCAATCGGGAAAACTTTTGATGAATTTTAAACAAAGAACTTGATTTTATATCAAGTGTTTTTATAACATAAGCGAAGATAAGGAAAGGGGAGAACGACATGAGAATCGAATACTTAGACGAACACGGAAGTCGACGAGTAGCAGAGGATAAAGACGGGCTAGAAATCATGTTAGCACAAAACGATAAGGTCATTGTACGTTACGCAAAACCTAGTCGTAAGTTGCGTGCAAGAGTGGTAGACGGAAAAGTTGCGATGGAAGAAACGGAAAGTAGCGGAGTTGTTGAAATACCTGTTCTAAAAATTCTTCAAAAAGTTGATCTCAATACTTGATTTAAAATCAAGTATAACTTATAATGAAAGTATAATAAAGAAAGGGGCGAGCATCATGCTAACGAATATCAGCATTGAGCAAATGGGTTTGTTGAGTTGGGCATAAAAGCAAGTAGAAGAAGCAAAACGTTTGGCAGAGAAAGGCGGTAAATAATGAACGAATTACGTGTTTTCATCGAACACGACTTACAATCTAAAGGATTAGCGCACGAGATAACAGGATTTTATCATTCTGTTATCGGCGCTTGCGGCGTGGTATTTATGACAACGAACTCGGATATTTTGGTAGCTGTATCATCGGCTAGGTGTGTAGCAGAAACGAACGTAGTTGATAAATACGTCACGCGATTGGAAGATATGACGGATGTATTTGTAAACTACATTCAGGAGGGGAGATAAAAACAATGGACTTTGCTTCACGATATAGCGACATCATTCTAAAAAAGATCATGGCAAAGATTCAAAAGGATAAAAAAGCAAAGGCACGGGCCGAATTAGTTAAAATAGAAACGGCGGAAACAGGCACAGGCGTCAGAACGTCAAGACATTGGAAAGCCGCCGCGAATATCGAGTTTTATTACAAAGAGATTCAAAAAGGTTTCGAAGAAATGCGCGAGTTAGATAGGCAGACAGGCTGGAGCAAGAAACTTCATCAAGATCGTTTTAAATTCACGGAAAAATACAAAGAGATATTAGACGAATACATGGAGGGTAGTGGAGCGACGAAAGGAGCAAAACAATGAAAATAGAGTTAACCGAACTAGAATTGTTGCACATCCTTGCGATGTTAGATGCTAACAAAATCGAGGAAAACAAAGCACATACTAAATTTATACGCAGTTTAGAAACAGACTTGATAGATGAGTTGCCACGTTTGCCAGAAAGAAGCGAGTTAACGAAAAAATTAGCTGATTTAAACACACTTACGGTGTATGAGAAGTTCTTAGAAGTAGCGAAAGAGTTGAATTTAATCGCGATAGAATAGCGAGGCGAAAATTATGCTAAAAGGCACGATAAACGGAAAGGAGTATTTGGCAATACTAAAAGAGAACGGCTTAGTACGTAGCCCAACCGTTCGCATTTTAGAAGAACAGATAGCGATATTAAACAGACACGCAGAAGAAGCTATAAGACGTGGAGATATCAAAGGCGCTAGCGAACTGCAGCAACTAGCCGAGACGACGAAGTGGGAAGCGATAGAACTTGCAGAGGTAGAAAAAGCGCAAGGCTATTCGTTTATAACGGACTGACGCCTCACAGGATCGATTTTAAGGGGGATAACGTGCGTTTTAAGACGTTTTAAACTATTTCAGGTGTAATTTTCCATGAAAGGGGTAAAATAGAATGAACGAGATTTTAGAAGGCAATTATAAAATGAATAAGTTCCCGATCGGCAGCGTGATAGAATCATGCAACCTTTACAAAATGAATAAAATAGTCGTAGATTTTGAGACGGCAGAGGACGGCGTAGGAATATACACGGTGGAGCTCGCCGGCGGTTTGGAAGGGGTAAGACTAGAATTTACACAAGAATATGTCGAAAGCGAGTACCGCTTAAAAGAAGGTGAAGAGGATGAAAGTTGACAAAGGAGACGAGGTTATTTGCAATTGTGAGGTGTGGGGTATTATCGAAGAAATCGGCGTTGTATCTAACGTTTTAGAGGGCGCTAAGAACAAATACGTAGTAGACCTTGACGATGGCTATAGCTATTTGCTGCGAGAAAATGAAGTTAGAAAACTGTAGCAACTTGATTTAAAATCAATAAATCGTTATTTTTAAGGAGGAATTTAATTGTTAAACACTGTTATTTTACAAGGTCGATTGACTAAAGACGTAGAGCTGAAACAGACAAGCACAGGCAAGGAGTTTACTATCGTTTCGATTGCGGTACAACGTAGTTACAAAAACCACGAAGGCAATTACGATACCGATTTCTTCGATGTGTTGTTTTCAGGGAAACAAGCGGAAAACGTAGCGAAGTTTTTCCACAAGGGCGAAGCGATTCTTATCGAGGGTTCTATACAACAAAAACGATTCACGGATAAAAACGGCAACAACCGAACTACTTATAACGTTGTAGCGAACAAATTTCATTTCAATGCAGGAGCACAACACCAAGAACCACGACAAGCGCCACAACAAACGAGTCTAGGGGTTACACCACAAGATAGTTATCCATTCGGCGGTACTGATGTAGATATTAGCGACGACGCATTGCCGTTCTAAAGAAAAAGGGGGAATCAGCGTGGACTTATACGCAATCGAAATCAGAAAGTACGACAGCAGGCAAAAACGTTATGTATCGTATTCAGGCAACGATATGCGCGAGGCAATTAATAAGCTCCGCGCTGAGTTCCCTAAGCATATATGGATCATTGAAGACGTGAAACTGATAGTTAATTACAACGGTAGGAGGTAAACGAATGAAACACCTGCTAATCGAAGGCGAACTAACCGCTTTGAATGAATTTATCAACGCGGAAAGACGCAATCGCTATATCGCGGCTAAGATTAAAAAAGACGAAACGGGATATTGCCAAGATGTAGCAGAAAAAAGCGATTTAAAATTACAAAAAACTGACTTTCCTTGCGCGCTAATAATAACATGGTACGTCAAAAATAAACGTAAGGACGCGGACAATATTGCGTTTGCGAAGAAGTTTATCTTAGATGGATTGGTAGAAGCTGGTGCGTTGCCGAATGACAACCGAAAGTATGTGCAAGGTTTCATAGATATCGTGAAAGAAGATAAAGAGCGTCAGCGTATCGAAATTACTTTTGTGCCAATCGAGGTGCTAGAAGAATGGATAAAAAGTGTTTGTTAGAAGTACTGGAGGGCATGCATGAAGGTTCGTTGTACAAAGTAAACAGGACGGAAGACGATTGGTTAAACGGCTTTCATGCGGGTAGGATGCACGTATGCGAAATTATTATCGAATTAATCAAGGAGGAAGAATGATGAAAAAAGAGATTGTTATCACTTACGACGGATCACACTCAAATATGCACATAGAGGACGCAAATGCGGGCGAAATGCTTATCATGTTAACAGAGGCGTTGTCAGCGCTTTGTGATGAATTGGGCGTGCCGTATAAGCAAGCGATCGAAATAGCTCGCAGAATGGAAGAAGAGGGTGAATTATGGGAAGGGGTAGAACGATGAAAGAAATCAAAATAACGTTCGATAGCGAAGATATAAACGTCCAAGCGGAAGATATGAACGAGTGCGAGTTTTTAAACGCGTTAGGGTCGGCGTTTATTGCAAGTTGTGAAGAATTTAATATCGATCCGCTAAGCGCTATTGAAATACTTATGGATGCAGAAGATGCTGTAGAAGATGACGAAGACGACGAAGACGACGAAGACGACTACGATTGTTGCATCTTTTGCGGACAAAATTACGCCTATTGCTATTGTGGCTTGTACTAGGTGGTGCTGATATGGTGCAAGGGAGATTTAAAAAAGGCGACGTGATACTGAACAGACGTTGGGGAGTGTTGTGGGAGGTTGTGAAAGTCCATCCTTTCAATTACATCATGAAGAACCTAGAAAACGATGTTATAGCAACGTTCCCTATTTTGCCTGTGGATGGCGCTAGTAGAAAGTTAACGGAAGATGAAAGGAGCTATCATGATGTATAGGGCGACAGTTTACTACCTAGACGATAACGGACAGCCGGGCATGATGAGCGGAAACTTCAAAAGTGAACTTAAGCGATTTTCGCAAATTTATTTTTGAAAGAACCAGAATACACTCAAACAAATTTGTTCTAGGTGGTGGCGTTATGATTGAACTATATCACGTATACGACTATTACGGAACGTATGTTGATTT
>Ga0129313_1001529_pt1 | contig 14289 bp, 10 predicted proteins | sample O1105metagenome_FD_94436 | JGI IMG/M metagenome (GOLD analysis project Ga0129313, IMG submission 94436) | Orangutan group fecal microbial communities from fecal samples from Wisconsin, USA - O1105 metagenome | ecosystem: Host-associated > Mammals > Digestive system > Large intestine > Fecal... | reverse complement strand
TTTTTTTCTAGAATTGAAAAGAATCCTATTTTTTAAAATCTTCCGTTATAATGGTGTCAGAAAAGAAAAGGAGACACACAAAATGTTAGATAACAAATTAAAAGCATTTCCAAAAGATTTCTTATGGGGCGCTTCTACTTCAGCTTACCAGGTAGAAGGTGCAAACTTATCAGATGGTAAAGGTCCATCTTGTCAGGATGTTAAAGAATTACCAGCAGGAACTTCATCTTTAGATGTATGTGCAGATCACTATCATCGTTATAAAGAAGATATCAAGTTAATGGCTGAAATGGGATTCAAGACATACCGTTTCTCAATCGCTTGGACTAGACTTATTCCTAATGGAACTGGTGAAGTAAACCAGGCAGGTATCGATCATTACAATGATGTGATTAATACATGTTTAGAATATAATATCGAACCATTAGTCACAATGTTCCACTTTGATATGCCTGATGCATTAGACAAGAGAGGTTCTTGGTCTAATCCTGAATCCGTAGATTGGTTTGTAAACTTCGCAAAGGTTATGTTTGAAAACTTCGGTGATAGAGTTAAATATTGGTTAACAATCAACGAACAGAACATGCTTACTTTAGTTGGTCCAATTATTGGTACATTAAGAATTCCTGAAGGTACTACAAATGTATTAAAAGAAGTATATCAGCAGAATCATCATATGTTAGTTGCTCAGGCTAAAGCTATGGTTTTATGTCATGAAATGCTTCCAAATGCAAAGATTGGTCCAGCTCCAAACATTTCTTATGTATATCCAGCAACTTGTAAGCCAGAAGATAATTTAGCAGCTCAGGAATTCAACGCAATCAGAAATTGGTTATATTTAGATATGGCTGTTTATGGAAAATACAATAACTTAGTATGGACTTACTTAGAAGAAAATGATGCAACACCAACATTTGCTGAAGGTGATGAAGAAGCAATGAAGAATGCACATCCAGACTTCATTGGTTTCAACTACTATTCAACTGCAACTGTACAGAAAGCAGCAGCGGATGATGAATTAGATCCAGGTGCAGACCAGCAGTCATCTCGTGGTGAAGCAGGTTACTATAAGGGATATGCAAATCCAAATCTTAAGAAGACTGAATTCGGTTGGGAAATTGATCCTGATGGTTTCTTAGCAACTATGAGAGAAATGTATTCACGTTATCATTTACCAATGATCGTTACTGAAAATGGTTTAGGTGCTTACGATACATTAGAAGATGGTCGTGTTCATGATAACTACAGAATTGCATACTTAAGAGCACATATCGAACAGTTACATAAGGCTGTTACTGAAAACATCGAAATGATGGGTTACTGCCCTTGGTCAGCAATCGACTTAGTATCAACTCATGAAGGTATCAGAAAGAGATATGGTTTCATCTATGTAGATACTACAGATGAAGAAGTAGGATCTCTTGATCGTTATAAGAAAGATTCATTCTACTGGTATAAGAAAGTCATCGCTACGAATGGCGAAGACTTATCAGACGACTTCGACGTTGAATAATAAATGAACATCCGGTCTTTTCCGGATGTTTTTTTTAGTGTATGATAGGTTGGAAAGGAGATTAATATGAACGCTATTATTTTATCCCTAATAAGCTGGTTTGTATTCCTAATTAATCCTCCTATAGGTTTAGGAAGTCTTGTTATATTAATAGAAACAGGCCTTTATGGCTTGATGGAATATCGTATTAAAAAAGCGGATGATTCAGAAAAAGATACGCTTTATAATGCATATTTTATATTGTCTGTGATGTTAGTAGTTGTGACTTCAGTCATCATGCTTTTCTTATATCAATTAGATGGAGACAGTACTGTGACTCTTATTAATAAAAGAGGGGAATTAATGAATACAGTACTCTATATGATTGGTTTGATGGTTAATGTTTTATCTATTAAGACTGTTCATGATGAAAGAAATAAATGGTTACATCGTTATGGTGGAAGAGAACTGTATGATTACTTTGATCCTGAGGGAATGACATTCACTATGCCACGTTCTTTCTATATATGTATGGGTGCTTCTATTGTGAGTGGTTTATTGTGTCCTTACTTAGGAACTATTGGTTTCTGGACACTACTCTATATTCCAATCATTATGTTCTCACGTATGAATCTCAAGATATATAAGAATATGTATATTAAGTTATCTCATAATAGAGGAACAGAGAATGAATATGAAAGATTAAAACATGTTGTGCCAGGAGGTATCTACACACACTATTGTTTATGGTTTACTTATATGATTGCCTTTATGGTGATAGGCATTAAGTTCTTATGTTATTCACAGAAGATATTTGTATTATCTTTCTTGCCGACATTAAAAGATATTTATTCATTCTATCCATTTATTGTGTCAATCATTGGTGATTTTATCTGTGCATTCATACTCATCTACAATCTGAAACAAAGAAATTAGGACTAGGGTTGCCCCTAGTCCTTTTAAGCGTTCATCTCTTCTGAAAGTTCTTCCCATTCCATCATGAGTTCTTCTAATTGATTGTTTAAGTCTTCTAGTTCAGCAGTGATTTCATTATACTTCTGATAATCATTCATCACTTCATCACTATGGAGTTCTTCTTCCTTCGCACTGATCTTCTCTTCAAAGTCAGAAATATCATTTTCTATCTTCTTTAATCTATTCTTCTTTTTCTTATCAATAGTATTTTGAACCTTTACCGCTGTTTCTTTCACAACTTCTTCTACTTTACGATGTTCAAGATAATAAGCATAGTTACCAGCAAATATTTCATCGCCATGAGGATTCATTTCCACAATCTTAGTAGCGAGCTTATTAATAAAATAACGGTCATGAGAAATGAAAAGAATTGTACCAGGGAAATCTAATAATGCATCTTCTAGTACTTCCTTAGACTGAATATCTAAGTGGTTTGTTGGTTCATCGAGAATCAAGAAGTTGGCTTTATTAAGTAATAACTTGATTAAGACAATACGTCCTTTTTCACCACCGGATAAAACATCAATTGTTTTAAATACATCTTCACCTTTGAATAAGAATGCAGCACAGATATTTCTGATTTCTGTATTATTCATATCAGGATAAGCATCATGTATTTCATCAAAGATTGTTTTTTCAGGAGATAAAGAAGTCTGTTCCTGATCATAATAACCAATCATGACCTTAGAGCCTAAACGAATACGTCCATGTACTGGTAGATAATCTTTTAAAATCAAATGGAACATCGTTGTCTTACCTACACCATTAGGTCCAAGCAAGGCAACTCTTTCACCTTTCTTGACTTCAAAAGAAACAGAATCAAACAGTGGCTTATCAAAAGCCATAGCGACATCGTCTACTTTTAAAACATCATAACCACTCTCTACTTCAGGCTCAAATGCAAAACGGATGCTAGAAGGAAGACTCTCTGGTCTTTCTACTTTCTCCATACGTTCAAGTGCTTTCTCTTTAGATTCAGCACGTTTTACCTGTTTCTCACGGTTATAAGATTTTAAACGGTCAATAGACTCCTGCATACGTTTAATATCTTTTTGGTTATTTAAATAATGTTTTAATTCTACATCACGATCATGCTTCTTGATTTCAGCATATTTAGAGTAGTTACATTTATAAATCTTACTCTTACCATTCTCTATTTCCATAATAGAAGTAGACACCTGATCAATAAAATAACGGTCATGAGATACCACAATTACAGCTTTATTATATTGTTTTAAATAGTTTTCTAACCATTCAATAGAATTCACATCAAGATGGTTCGTTGGTTCATCAAGTAATAATAAATCAGGAGAACGTAATAACAGCTGACCTAATGCAATTCTTGTCTTCTGCCCACCAGATAAAATACCAATAGGCTTATACCACATATCCTCATCAAAACCTAGACCATTGAGAACACCTTTCACCTGTGACTCCATAGCATAACCGCCTTCATCCTGGAACTTAGATAATAAAGAATCATACTGATTCATGATTGAATCTAAATCACTTGTTACAGCCATTTCCTGTTCCAATTCACGAATACGTTTCTCTATCTTCTTTAAATCTTCAAAAGGTTCTTCTAATGTTTCATAAATACTCTTATTAAGATCAAACTTATGTTCCTGATTCAATGTACCAATACGAATATTCTTCGCAATAGTCATCATACCATCATCATAAGCCTCTTCATTTAAAAGAATTCTAAGCAATGTACTCTTACCAGCACCATTCACACCAATGATAGCAAGCTTATCATGCTCTTCTATATGGAAAGTTATATTTTTTAGGACTTCTTTTCCTGAATAAGATTTAGTAAGTCCTGAACAAGATAATATCATTTTTTCATCACCCAGTGTATTGTACCAATTTAACGAAATAAATACAAATTATCTTTGTTTTTTATATTGCACATAGAATAGTATATGTGTATAATTGTATACAATAGTAAACAAGGGGGAGAAGATTATATGAATCTAGCGTATAAAATCTTGAATGCACATCTTAAAGAAGGAGAATTAGTTCCAGGAACATCTATCTGTATCGGAATTGACCAGACTTTAACACAGGATTCTACAGGTACAATGGCTTATCTTCAGTTAGAAGCTATGAATGTAGGGCATGTTGCAGTAGAAAAAGCAGTAGCTTATATTGACCATAACATGCTTCAGACTGGTTTTGAAAACATGGATGATCATGAATTTATTAAATCAGTTGCAAGAAAACATGGTATCACATTCTCTAAACCAGGTAATGGTGTCTGCCATCAGTTACAGCTTGAAAATTTCTCACATCCAGGTAAGACGCTTATTGGTTCAGATTCTCATACACCAACATGTGGTGCAATGGGTATGATTGCGATTGGCGCAGGAGGACTTGATGTAGCCGTTGCAATGGCAACAGGTAAGTACTATGTTCAGTGTCCATCAGTTTTACAGGTTAAACTAACAGGACGTAAAGCACCTTGGGTATCTGCAAAAGATGTTATCTTAAAAATTCTACAGGAATTATCTGTAAAAGGTGGGGTTAATAAGATTGTTGAATATACAGGTGAAGGTTTAAGTGATCTTTCATTAACTGACCGTGCGACTATCTGTAACATGGGTGCAGAACTAGGTGCGACTACTTCAGTATTCCCAACAGATGAAAATACTTTAGCTTACTTAAAACAGCAGGGTAGAGAAGATGAATATGTTGAAATGAAAGCGGATGATGATGCAACATATGATGAAACTATTGAAATCGATATGTCTACATTAGTTCCTATGGTTGCTCAGCCTCATTCACCAGATAATGTAGTAGATGTAAAAGAATTAGAAGGTATGAAGATCAATCAGGTAGTCATTGGTTCTTGTACAAACTCATCTTTACCAGATATGATGCGTGCTGCAAAGATCTTAAAAGGTCGTAAAGTGGCTGAAGATGTTTCTTTAGTTATCGCGCCAGGTTCATCTTCTATTCTTTCTATGCTTGCACAAAATGGTGCTCTTGCAGATATGATTCATGCAGGTGCAAGAATTCTTGAATGTGGATGTGGTCCTTGTATCGGTATGGGACAGGCTCCATTATCAAAAGGTGTATCTTTAAGAACAATCAACCGTAACTTTAAAGGACGTTCTGGTACAAATGATGCAAGTGTATATCTTGTATCTCCAGAAGTTGCTGCATTATCTGCAGTCAAAGGTTATTTATCACAGGAATTTGAAGATGATATGGTATTAGAAGAAGTACCAGATACACCATTTGTGAAGAATCCTAACTTCTTTATTAGTGAATATATCCCTGATAATGAAATCTATATGGGACCTAATATCAAACCAGTTCCTAGAGGAGATAAGTTAACAGATACAGTAAGCGGTAAAGTTGTATTAAAAGTAGGAGACAATATCTCTACAGACCATATCGTACCTTCTGATTCTAAATTACTTCCATTCCGTTCTAATGTCCCTCATTTAGCTAAGTTCTCATTCTCTAAGGTAGATCCTGAATTCTATAATAGAGCCGTTAAAAACAATGGTGGTTTCATTGTAGGTGGAGATAACTATGGACAGGGTTCATCAAGAGAACATGCTGCATTAGTACCTAACTACTTAAAGATCAAAGCTATCTTCGCCATTTCATTTGCGAGAATTCATCGTTCTAACTTAATCAACAATGGTATTCTTCCACTTGTTATTGATGCGAAAGATTACGATTTCTTTAATGATCAGGATGATTATGAATTAAGTGATTTATTAGCATCTGTAGAAGAAGGTAAGGACATTGTAGTGACTAATAAGAATACAAATGAAACTATTACAGCACATCTATCATTATCAGCACGTGAAAAAGTCATGATTCAGTATGGTGGATTATTAAATGCAATTAAAGAACTAGGAGGAGATTTCTAATGAAAGCAGTACTTATTCCAGGTGATGGGATTGGACCAGAGATTTCAGCAAGTGTTGAATCTATCACAAAAGCAATGAACCTAGATATTGAATGGGTTAAATATAGAGCAGGTGCCGAATATGCGAAAGAAACAGGTGAAGTATGGGAACCTGGTCTTGTAGATGCAATTGAAGAATATAAATGGGCATTAAAAGGTCCTACAGCAACTCCAATTGGAACAGGTTTTAGAAGTGTGAATGTCGCATTAAGACAGAAATTCTCTACTTATGCTAATGTACGTCCTTTACGTAACTTCAAGGGTATTGATTCTAAATATGAAAATATTGACTTAGTCATCATTAGAGAAAATACTGAAGATTTATATAAAGGTATTGAATATATGCTCACTGATGATATTGCGAATGGTGTTAAGTTAATCACTAGAGAAGCTTCTACACGTATTTGTCGTTATGCATTTGAATATGCACGTACAAATAACAGAAAAAAAGTGACAGCCATCCATAAAGCCAATATAATGAAGTATACAGATGGTCTTTTCCTTGATTGTTATAGAGAAGTGGCAAAAGACTATCCAGAAATAGAAACACAGGAAGTTATTATTGATAATATGTGTATGCAGCTTGTACAGCGTCCAGAAACATTTGATGTCCTTGTTGCACCAAACTTATATGGGGATATTGTTTCTGACTTATGTGCAGGTCTTGTAGGTGGTCTTGGTATTGCACCATCAGGTAATATTGGTGATGATTACCGTATTTATGAAGCTGTTCATGGCAGTGCACCTGATATCGCAGGTAAAGGTATTGCGAACCCAAGTTCTTTAATTCTTGCATTCGCAATGATGCTTGAAGCATTAAATAAACAGAAAGAAGCACAGTCTTTAAGAGAAGCCTTAGCAGCAGTCGTAGAAGAAGGTAAGTACACTACACCAGATATTGGTGGACAGGCAACTACAAAAGAGTTTACAGACGCAATTATCGATAAATTATAAGAGGAGGGACAAAGAATGCCATCTCATAGCATTTTTGAATCAACTTCCCATGGATCATTGGGCTCTAAAATATTTATCTTATTACGTGATCGTATTCTTAATGAAAGTTATAAATGCGGTGATAAATTAAATGAATTAACACTTGCGAAAGAGTTGAAGATTTCTCGTACACCTATTAGAGAAGCATTAAAACAGCTAGAATTAGAAGGTTTAGTAGAAAGTATTCCTAATAAAGGTGTTTATGTCAAAGGTTTTTCACCTCGTGATATTGATGATATGTTTGAAATACGTCTTTCTCTAGAAGGATTAGCTGTTTCGTTCGCAATTGATCGTATGGATGAAGTGCATCTTGCTAAAATTAAAGAAGTATTTGAATTACTAGAATTCTATACTACAAAGGGTGACTTTGATAAAGTGAATGATTTTAATATTCTATTCCATGAATCTATTTATCAGGCAACACAGTCTACCTATTTTGAACAGATTCTTAAGGATATTCATTACTATGTCTCTGTGACATCAAGACATTCTATTGCCCGTCCAGAACGTTTAGAATCATCACTTGCAGAACATCGTGCTATTCTTGAAGCCATTATTGATGGAGATAAAGATGAAGCGACAGAACGTATTCAAAGACATATTCGTAAAACACAAATGCTTGTAAGAAAATATTATGCAACAAGAAAGTAGGGTCAACCTACTTTTTTTGTTGTAGAATGATATCAGGAGGTATTTATGTTAACACCTAAACATTTAATAAAAAAAGAAAAGAATGATTATCGCTTGATTGCGATATCAGATATACATGGTCATTTAGATCGTTTTAAAGAATTACTAAGAAAAGTGAATTATGATCCTGTAGAGGATTATTTGGTGATTATTGGTGACTTTGTAGAAAAAGGAGACCAGGTATTAGAAACAATACACTTTATTATGAATCTTTCACGCTTTCCTAAGTGTTATGTTTTGATGGGTAATTGTGAATGGGCGATGAATGCATTACTTACTATTCCAGAAATTGCAGGAGAAATTCCTAAGTACTTAAAAAGAAATAGTAAGAACGGTATTATCAGGGATATTTATAACCAGGAACATTTTAGTGATGGACATGAAACACCTTTAGGTATGCAAAAAATCATGGCTGAAAAAATAAAAACTGAATTGAAGTTCATGTCTCATTTACCAACTACATTATTATTTAATGACTATTTATTTGTTCATGCAGGTGTAGAGCCAAGAGAGAATTATAAGGAATGTGGTTTATCATCTTACCTTGAACTCCAACATTTCTATGAACTTGGACATTCATTAAAATATACAGTTGTCGTAGGACATCTCCCTACATCTAATTATTTTCCTCGTTCTATTCATAATGACATTATTATAGATGAAGAAAAGAAGATTATCTGTATTGATGGAGGAACTGGCGTAAAGCCTATTTCACAATTAAATGCGCTTATTATAAATAGTTATAAGGGAGAAATCACATATCAGAGTGAATGTGTACAGCCATTTCCTAGTGGTGTATTAAACAAAGATCTTTATGGTAATGGTGAAGTAGACCATAAGATAGCTTTTCCTGATTATGAAGTGAAGATCATGAAGAAAGGAAAAGAGTTTAGTCAATGTTATAGAGTGAGTGATCATGTCATGATTTCTATTAAGAATGAATTCTTATATGAAAGAAATCATCATCTTTATTGTTTAGATGATTATACAGATCATTGGTTTATAGGTGAAGAAGGAACAGAAGTCAAGATTGCAGGTGTCTATGGACATTATGTCTATGTTATCTGTGGTGCACAGGTAGGTTGGGTCAATGAAGAAGACATCGATTATTAAGATAGTATGTGTGATAGCTGTACTGTTAGGTATATATAGATGTACTTCTTATAAGAAACTTGATCCTCATATTGTATTAGTTAAAGAGAATACATCATTCTTACATCAAACAGTTACAATGGGACAGCCTTTAGTTGTAGAAGGACAAAGAGGTTCTCAATATTATGGTTATTTATATGTGAATGGAAAGAAGAAGGAAGGCTATATATCAAGTAGAAAGGTACAACCTTATACATTTGATGAATCCTTTGAAAAAGAAATCACATCATTTCCTGATAGTTATAAACAGCCGTTACGCTTCTTACATGCACTTTATCCAGAGTGGACTTATGTGCCTCTTAATACTTCTTTAGATTTTAATGATACAGCTTCTATCTTTCAAAGTAAGTCATTGATAGATACAGATTATTCTCCAATGATCGCTTCTCCTGATATTATAGAAGGACAGACATGGTGTCGTGTTTCTTTAAATGCTTCACGTTATTTCTTAGATCCACGTAATGGTTTAGATGCTTATCATGCACTCATGTTTGAGAAGCTCACTTATAATCCTTCTGAAACATTAAAAGAAGGAAAAAGAATGCTGGCAGGAACTGAAATGTCAGGTATAGAACCGCAGTCTAAAAAAGACTGGGCCGAACTCTATCGTCACAGTGCAGAAGTGAATAACATCTCTATGTCATTGCTTATTACCCGTGCGATTCAAGAACAGACAGGTGGAGGTCTCGGACTACGTGGTGGACATGCAAGAAATAATCCCCAAGGACCTCTCTTCTATAATATATATAATATCGGAGCTAATAGAAGTGATCAGGATGGAATAGACTTTGCAGCGACAAGAAACTGGGATACAAGAGAAAAAGCTATTCTCTATGGTTCTAAGTATCTATCTGATAACTATATTACAAAAGGACAGGATTCTCTCTATCTACAGAAATTTGATGTGCATAATCATAATCCTGGTCATCATTATTATATGTCCAATATTCGTGCTCCTTATAGTGAAGTAAAGAATATGTTAAGAGGGTATATCTCTAATAATATGGATCATGTCAAACGTATACTAGAAATACCTATTTATACGAATATGCCTGTCTATAATCCATATCCTATTTCTACTGATATTAAATATGCAGGAACTATTATAAAGAATCCTAATCAAGAATATCAAATAGCAGATACATATAAGAATCTAATTAAAAATGTAGATTATATCTCTATTGATCATGACTCTTATACACATATTGTAGGTTTAAATAACTACTATGGTTCATTAGATATTCCAAAATAATATTTTCATAATCTGTCGGATTTTAGAATATTTTTAAAGAATTATTTATAATACTAGTCAGGAGGAAACAACAATGACATTTAGTAAAGATTTTTATTGGGGTGGCGCAGTTGCTGCCAATCAGTGTGAAGGGGCATGGAATGTAGATGGAAGAGGTATGGCTCGTACTGATGTAACTACAGGAGGAACAGTCAATACTCCTAGAATGGTTACATTTATTGATAAGGATGGTCAGAAACAGAAATTACCTAGCCATGGTTTTAAATTGCCAGAGGGGGCTCATTTTGCAGTCTTTGATGATGAACTTTATCCTAACCATGATGGTATTGATTTCTATCATCACTATAAGGAAGATATCGCATTACTTAAAGAAATGGGATTCAAGATGTTTAGACTTTCTATTTCATGGTCTAGAATCTACCCTACAGGAGAAGAAGCAGAACCAAATCAGGCTGGTTTAGACTTCTATAGAAATGTATTCACAGAACTAAGAAATGCCGGTATTGAACCACTTGTTTCTATCTGGCACTTTGATACACCACTTGCATTAGAAGAAAAATATGGTGACTGGCAGGATAGAAAATTCATTGAATTATATGAAAAGTATGTGACTACTATCTTTAAAGAATACAAAGGATTAGTTAAATACTGGCTTACATTCAATGAAATCAATAATACAATTAACTTCTTACCAGATGATGCAAGTGATGAAGCTTTCCAGGAAGCTTATCAGCATCTTCATTATCAGTTTGTAGCCAGTGCAAGAGCTGTACAGATTGGTCATGCGATTGATCCTGATTACCAGATTGGCTGCATGATCTGTGGTATTACTTATTATCCACTCACTTCTGATCCAGAAGATATTCTCTTTAACCGTTATAAATGGGAAAAAGGTATCTTCTATTGTGGAGATGTACAATGTAAAGGTAAATATCCAACATATGCGAAACGCTTATGGAAAGAACATAATGTAGAATTAGATATCACAGAACAGGATCTAGTAGAATTAAAGAATGGTACTGTTGACCTCTATACATTCTCATATTATATGTCTCAGTCTATTACAACTCATAAGAATGAAGATACAGTAGGTGGTAATATGTCATTTGGTGTACGTAACCCTTACTTAACATATTCTGATTGGGGATGGGCATTAGATCCTCAGGGATTAAGATACTATCTAGAAGTCGTTTATGATCGTTATGAATTACCATTAATGGTTGTAGAAAATGGTTTAGGCGCATTTGATACAGTAGAAGAAGATGGTTCTATTCATGATGATTATAGAATTGATTACTACAGTGCACATATTAAAGAAATGGATAAAGCGATTGAAGAAGGTATTGATTTAATCGGTTATACAACTTGGGGCTGTATTGACCTTGTTTCTGCAGGTACTGGAGAAATGAGAAAACGTTATGGCTTTATTTATGTAGATAAACATGATGATGGTACTGGTACTATGAAGAGAAGTAAGAAAGACTCTTTCTACTGGTATAAGAAAGTCATTGAATCGAATGGTGAAAATCTAGACTAATACAAAAGACCAGCACGCGCTGGTCTTTATTACATGTCTTCTAAAATCTGTTTTACAAGCTTTACAAGTCTTTCTTCTGCACTATTTGCTGCTTCCATGACTTCTATATGATTTAATTCATTATTTGATAATCCTGCTGCTTTATTAGTCACTAATGAAATACCTAAAATCTTCATATCAGAATGTCTTGCGACAATAGCTTCAGGCACTGTAGACATACCTACCATATCTGCACCAAGTGTCTTGAATGCTCTGATTTCTGCAGGTGTTTCAAATTGTGGTCCTTTAAAGAAACAATAAACGCCTTCTTTTACATCTACATTCACTTTCTTTGCAGATTCTAGGGCAAGAGCACGAAGTGTTGATGTATAAACATCAGTCATATCCTTGAAACGTGGTCCAAAGTCATCTAGATTAGGTCCTCTTAAAGGTGATGGCATCATGAATGATAAATGATCAGAAATAATTACAATCTGTCCTGGATTTAAATCATCTCTTACACCACCGCAGGCATTTGTCACAATAAGGTTCTTAATACCTAAAGCACTAAAGACACGAATAGGCATTGTGACTTTCTGCATATCATAGCCTTCATAAAAATGGAAACGTCCTTTCATACAGGCAACAGTCTTACCACCAATTTCACCGATAATAAGTTTACCAGCATGTCCTGGTACAGTAGAAACAGGGAAATAAGGGATATCCTTATAATCAATTTCTACAGGTTCATTAATCACATCAGCAAGTGGTCCTAAACCTGAACCTAATACAATCGCAACATCAATAGGATTTTTATAACGTGACTGAATATAATCACGTGCAGCATAAATTTCATCAATATACATAAATATACCTCCACCTCTATTATAACCTATATGATTCGCAAATAACTCCTAAAAATGATAAAATAACCCTAATAAGGAAGGTGATACCATGCATTTAGAAGACTATCGTTTATTTGATACTAAAGTATTTAGAGATGTCGTCCATGATTATATACGTGTTGAATATATGCCTATCTGGAAGCTTATTAATACAAAAGAGTTCCAGCGTTTAAGACGTATTAAACAGCTAGGGGGTACATCCATGGTATTTCCTAGTGCAGAACATTCACGTTTTGTACATTCTTTAGGTGTTTATGAAATAACACGTCAAATGACAGAACTAGATCAAGTTAAAAACCACTTAACAGACTATGAACGTCTCACTGTATTATGTGCTGCATTATTACATGATTTAGGACATGGTCCTTTCTCTCATTCATTTGAAGGAATCTTCCAATATAATCATGAAGAAATGACTACAGCACTTATTAGAGGACATACAGAAGTTCATGAAGTCCTCACACAGATAGATCCTCATTTACCTGAAGATGTAGCGAATATTATTGGAAAGAAAGCTGATAAACCAATGTTGGTTCAGATGATCTCTAGTCAGGTAGATGCGGATCGTATGGATTATCTCCTACGTGATTCTTATAACTGCGGTGTGACATATGGACAATTTGATTTATCAAGAATACTACGTACGATGCGTATTGTGGATAACCGTATAGTGTTTAAATCATCCGGTGTACAGGCAATAGAAGATTATATTCTAGCCCGTTATTATATGTATTGGCAGGTTTATTATCATCCCGTATCTAGAAGCTATGAACAAGTTCTAGGGAGCGTGATGAAACGTGTAAAGGATTTATATAAACAGAACTATACCTTTAAATCTTCATTTCCTCTTCTTGTTCCTTTCTTAGAAGATAACTTTACACCTGAACAATTTGTGAAGCTAGATGAAACATCATTACTTTATTATATAAGATGCTTTATGGATGAAGAGGATACCATCCTCAAGGATTTATCGACTCGTTTATTAGAAAGAAAATTATTTAAATATCGTACACTTAAAGGTGATGAAGATGATAAAAATACAAGAAAGATATGTATAGAAGAAGGATTAGATCCTCGCTATTATGTCACAAGTGATGCGATTATGAATCAGGTCCCTTATAAGCGTATGAAAGTAAAACATGTAGAAGAAGTAGAAATACTTAAGGAAGATGGAACAATCAGTTCTTTACCAGAAGAATCAGAAATTGTACAGGCTATATTATTAGGTAAAGCAAAACAGGATCAGAAGATCTTCTCTACAAGACAAGTAATCCGCCGTTCTTCTTTTAAGTATCAGGCATTTGATAATTATAAGGATGCACAAGGCACTCATTATATTCTTGAACAGACTTTAAAAGAATGGTTACAGGAAGGCATATTCTTAGA
>Ga0129313_1001526_pt1 | contig 14311 bp, 17 predicted proteins | sample O1105metagenome_FD_94436 | JGI IMG/M metagenome (GOLD analysis project Ga0129313, IMG submission 94436) | Orangutan group fecal microbial communities from fecal samples from Wisconsin, USA - O1105 metagenome | ecosystem: Host-associated > Mammals > Digestive system > Large intestine > Fecal... | reverse complement strand
TACCATTATTTTCATGTACAAGCAGAATTTTACCGTCAACAAAAACCGCAGCCCGTGTATCTACTTTTGGTGTCTGGTAGCCAGATTCATTACAAAACAAATCGAAAATTTTATTTACCGGAATATCCGTTTTCAGAGACAGCATTTCTGCTGCAATCTGTCTCAAGTCCTCATAACGCTGTCTGTCATATTTATCTTTCCCGTACTGAAGCCCAGCCTGAGCAATACTTTGAATACGAATTGCAAACTCAACCCATTTATCATTCATATAGTTTATCACCTCCACAACTTCCGATTGAGATTTCACCTGTTTTTAAAAATTTAATAACTGTTATATTTTGTTATTAAATTCTCTACAAACCCTTGAAAACACTGGATTTATCGCAGGTGAACTTTCCCTTATTGTTTCCCTTGTGTTATATCGTCCCATCAGTGTTTACGAACTCTGATAAGGGCAAATACAAGGGAAAAAAATCATATAAAACATTATAACACAAAATGAAAGTGACATGGTGAACTGATTGAAATGCTTCTGATTTTTGTAACTGATGATTGATTGAATGATAAGGAGATAAGATACGATGAGAACAATATTTGCAGATGTGGGTAGATGCGGAAGATTCTTTAGAGATATAGCATCAATAAAAAGATACCGTAGCAAATCTGCTTACGGTATCTTTTTATACTTTCATTACCAATTAAAATCGCCATCTATGCAACGATTTTATCCACTGTGGATCGAAGTGATTTACGATTTCACTATGTCCAATATCGAGTAGCTTGATTTGTGCCATATCCTCATCAGATAAAGTGAAATCGAATACATCAATATTCTGTTTCATACGATCTACATGTACAGTTTTAGGAATTACAACTACACCACGTTGAATATTCCACCGAAGTGCAACCTGTGCTGCTGATTTTCCATATTTCTTCCCAATCTCAGTCAATATAGGATTATTGAAAAAATCATGAAGTCCTTCATTAAATGGTGCCCATGCTTCTGGAACGACATCATATTCCTTCATTGTATCTATATTTAACTGTTGCTGAAAGAATGGATGCATTTCAACCTGATTTATCATTGGTTTGATTTCAAATGTTTCACAAAGGTCTACAAGCACATGTGGATAGCAATTTGCCATACCAATAGCTTTTAGCTTGCCGTCTTTATATAATTTTTCCAAACCTTTCCATGCATTGATATAATCGCCCATTGGTTGATGAAGAAGTAACAAATCAATATATTCTATCCCAAGTCTTTCCATTGACAGATTTGCCGCTTTAATGGCTCCATCATATGAAAAGTCCTGAATCCACAATTTTGTTGTAATAAATATTTCTTCTTTTGGGATTCCACTTTCTTTAATCGCCACGCCAACTGCCTCTTCATTCATATATCCCTGCGCTGTGTCAATCAGACGATAACCTGTTTTTAAAGCTGCAAGAACAGCTTGTTTCGCATCTTCATATTTGGGTATCTGGTATACACCAAAACCAAGCATTGGAATTTTTACTCCGTTATATAGTTCCAGATATCTCACGATCAATTTCTCCTTTATATCAGAATTCAATACTTTTTCTCGCCATTAAAAAGCATCATACAATCCTTTTTAGGTTCTATTTCAGGCTTCACCACTTTTTTCTCCCATTCATCTGGAACGATTTCTTCAAGTGAAATGGTAAGAGCTTCCTGTGGGCATCCCCATTCCTCTAAAAAAATCTGATTGATTTTTTCAACAACTTTTTTTTTGGTTTCCGCATCTTTTGGAAACGCTTTAATTGCAATATACGGCATATTCTTCTTCCTCCTTAGGCATTTACATGTACATCAAAATTAGAAATCAAAAACTCTGCAACACCCGGTGCATCATGATCAAAGCATCCTTTTCCGGTATCAAGTGCACGGATTGCATTCATTTCTTCCTCTGAAAGCTCAAAATCAAAGATTTCCATATTACTCTTTATTCTCTTAGGATTTGTAGATTTAGGGAAAATGATTGCTCCCTCCTGATGTTCAAAGCGGAGAATAATCTGTCCAACATCTTTACCATGTGATTCTGCGATTTTTACGATTACAGGATCAGCAAGCATATCTTTGTTTCCCTGTCCAAGTGGTCCCCATGCTTCCAGCGCAACTCCTGCATCAGCCATGATTTTTCTCATTTCTTTTCTCTGACAATATGGATTAAACTCAATCTGGTTTACAGATGGCATGGTATCAAACTGCGGAATAAAATTATTCCAGATTTTAACTGTCATATTGCTGACACCAATCGAACGGATTTTTCCTTCTTTCTTTGCATCTTCCATCGCTTTCCATGCTCCCGGCACATCTCCGTATGGCTGATGAATCAGATATAAATCCATATAGTCCAGCCCTAATTTTCTAAGAGATGTTTCGATACCTTTTTTCGCTGGTTCATATCCATAATCCTGTAACCAGAGTTTGCTTGTAACGAATATCTCTTCTCTTGGAATACCACTTTCACGGATAGCCTGACCGACTTCCTGCTCATTAAAATATGCAACTGCTGTATCAATATGTCTGATTCCAAGATCAAGAGCCTCTCTTACAGCCTTATATGTACTTCCATCTGCCGGAATCTGGAATGTTCCAAAACCATATACCGGAATTTCTACACCATCATTTAATTTTTTTGTCTGCATTGTCATTTCCTCCAATTCTATTTTTCTGTTATTGTCTGAATCCACTCGTCAATCGCACTTTCCAGTTTTTTTACATTGCCTGTTACAAAACGTGGAAGGGGCAAACCAGTTATATAATGTGCTCCTTTTGACATATCACACATCGTATGGTCATATTTTTCATCATGATCATAAAATGTCCAGAAAGAAGATACTGTCTTTCCTTCAAGGTTTACATTCCTCATAAATGTAATTACCGGGTTTGCCAGTGTCATCCCCCAAACCGGCCCTCCCACGATAATCGTGTCATAAATACTAAGGTCTGGAATGGTATTGGTAAGTCCCGGATATGTATTGTTTTTTATCTCGTCCTGCGCTTCATCCCATGCTTTCCACATATTATCGTTGTACTTACGATCAGGTATTATCTCATAAATATCTGCTGAAATCTTTTTCTGCAATATATGCGCAATATGCATAGATTGTCCAGTCTGTGAATAGACAGCAATTAGTGTTTTTTTCATTTCATCACCTCATTTCTTCACACTAAAAGTTTAACAAGCTGTTCCTATGTTGTAAAATGCGGATTTTGTATTATAATATACGTATCACGTATATATTGGAGATTAAGATGATAGAAATTTATTTACTGGAACAATTGATTGCATTAGATGATTGCGGAACACTAAGCGAAGCAGCCAAAAAGATTCACCTGACACAGCCTACTTTAACCAGATCCATGCAGAAACTGGAGACTGAAATCGGTGTACCGCTTTTTGACAGAAATAATAAAAAGATTCAGTTAAACGATAATGGAAAGTTGGTTGCCAGATATGCAAGACAGATTGTTTCTCTCGAAAACGAAATGAAAGATGCCGCACTTCGTTTGGAACAGTCAAAACATATCCTATCCATCGGCAGCATTGCTCCTGTACCAATCAGAGAATTTCTGCCTCTATTTGCTGACTATTGTGTAGGAAAAACACTCCAGTCAGAAATACGGGATGAACAGACTCTGCTTAACGGTTTATATACTAACAAATATCAGTTGGTTGTATTAAACAGACCACTTGAGAATGAGAATTGTATTTGCCTCAAAACTTTTAGTGAGCGCTTATATTATTGTTTTCCACCTGTAGATCATCCAACCAACAAGGATGGCGTCTATTTTTCTGAAATTAATGGAATTACAATGCTTATGCCATCCGAGGTGGGATTCTGGCGTGACGTAGTAAAAAAATATATGCCGGATTCCCAGTTAATTGAACAGAACACAAACGAAGAAATCAATACGATTGCCGAAAATTCTTCTTTTGCTTCATTCAATACAGATGTTGGAATCCGGTATAACATTTTAAGACCAAATAGAATCGAAATTCCTATTTTAGATGATGCAGCAGCTACATATTATTACTGTATCTGTCTGAAAGATTCTTATATTGGAAATGCGCTGATTCATAAACTACAGTTTCAATATCAGAAATAATATAAAATAGAGATTCTGCATTATTGAAATTCCACAACTTCAGAAAACTCTTTTCTTGGTCTTTGTTGAGGTGCTTCATTTGTAGATAAAAATGGCTCCAATAAATAAAACAATATTTAAAATCGTTTTAGTATTCAGACATATATGCACATAAAAATCAGATTACTTTAATCCTTGTGACACTGTCAACTTTACTTAATAATATCCTCGTTCTTCCTGCCAGTCTTTCACATAACATCGGATTCCAATATAGATCACATGCACCAGCAGTAACAGTACAATGAGGTTTATCGGTATGACAGATTTTATCCATTCTCCGAAGTAGATTACGATAGCTGTACTCATTATCGCCACCATGATGCTGATGATATCCCAGCAATATTTCCGGTAGATTTTTCCCACCGCATTCATGCAGACACTATTTTGCAAGCCTATTGTTGACTATGGGAATCCCAGTTAATGAGTGTATGAGATTGACAGGCCATGACAATTATAAGACATTTATGAAGTATGCTTATGTCGAACAAACTACTAAGGAGTCTATGCATATTTTCATGAATACGATAACTGACAAAAGTCCTATTGCTGTATAAAAGGGGTATAAAAAAACACAAGAAAAAAACGGTATATTATTTTGCTAATATACCGTCTAAAGCCTTATTCTATATAGCTTATGGTGGAGACGAGGGGGATCGAACCCCTGACCTCTTGAATGCCATTCAAGCGCTCTCCCAGCTGAGCTACGCCCCCATGCACAATTGATATTATACGTGATATGTACTTATGTGTCAAGAAAATTTATTGATATTTTCTATGACTTCCTGTAAAAATTTTCTTTAGACAGGGAATTCCTACTGATGTTTTTCCTGCAGTTGTTTGATTAAATGCACAGCTCCTATGCCCAGGCCTGTGGCCTTGGCAATTTCTTCCAACTCATAGCCATCAGCCAGCATATCCCTGGCAGCCTTGGTAGCAACCTCTGTATCCAGACCTTGACCTTCATCAGCATAAGGCAATTGTCCACCCTTGCCAGCATCACTGGCAGTCTGAGCAATATTGGCATTGCCTCCCGCACTAACCAAACCGTCCAGATTGCCAGTCTGAATATCCATCGCCTGCTGCAGAGCATCAGACTGCTGTACTGACTGCATAGTATTGGATTGAGCCTCATACTGTGCTTCCAGCTTCATAGAGGCCTCACGAATATACTCCCAGGCCTTTTCATCTGAAGGAGTCATATCATAGCTCTCCTCAATATTATTAGCAGTCGCTGTTTCCCTGCCAGCATATACAGCAGCTGGAGTCGTTTCCTCCATATCGAGTTCCGTAGCTGGCATTTTAACATCCATGTTACCCATAGACTGCAGCATATCGATTTTTTGCTGCAAAAGCTCAGCCTTATAATCAGCTTCCCTAAGCATACGCTCCAAACGATCCACATGCTCTGTCATGCGATTAATAATCTCATCGGCTGATTGCTCCAGCTCATATCTGAGTCTGCCTGTGGCCGCCTCCAATACTTCGGGATCATCCTCGCTTTTATTCAAATGCTGTCTGGCCAACAGTACAATAACTGCCCCCAGAATAATAATAAATCCCAATATCTCTGTGGTCATGCGCAACTCCGTCCTGATAACAAATTAGCAGCTTATGTCTATACTGCGTCCCCTATATTGGTCCACAGCCATAGGTGGTTCCTCTGGAGCTTCCAAGGCCTCCTGCTCCTCCATAATCTCCTTGGGAGATTTGCGCCGGCCTCTAGCCTGCTGTCTACGGCCCTGCTTTCGGTCTGGATTATCCTTAATTTTCTCCCCCTCAGCCTCATCCTTGGTACGTACCTGATTCTGCTGACGCTCAATAAGCTTTTTGTGTTGCTCCGCCTTAAAATCCTGCTGCAAAGCAGCCTGCTGATTAAGATTGTGCTGTATTTCCCCCACATCATTGGCATGTGGGACAGCCATACGCATATTCATTGGTGCAAAATCCATAAGTCTTCGCCTCAAATCCTAAATCAATAAGCACCTACCATGATAAAATCATCCTTAACATACTGGGTACAATGAGTTTCCTTAACCTGAACATTCTTAACAATGGAGTTAATGCTCAAACGCACACCTGGATACATGGTATCTGCCACACATACTCGGCCATGCTGCATATTCTGCAGCTCCGCATCAATTTCTCTCAACCGCTTTTCGCTACGCTCCACCTTACCTGCCAATGGGAACTGAGAGCGAACCAGATTGTTCAGCTGCTCCACTTTATTAGGAGGCAGAAGCTTAATATCTATCTTTCCCAAGGTTGACAAGGTCTTATTCAGCATTTCCAAACGCTTTTTGGCCTCATTGTATTCCTTCAGCACCTGCTGATATTCCTTTTGCAGCATAGGATTAACACCTACGCTCAAACGGGTAATAACATTGGCTTCATTACCTATGCATCTAGCTCGAATTTCCTCACCAGCCGCTAGATTGCCACCGGTAATCTGGCCCTTGCCTTCATCCATAATGAGATGGTGCCCTGCCCGTATAGTGGAATGCATGGCCACATCCTGAATGAAAATATCTCCACCGGCTTCGATATCAGCATTCTCTGCAAAGGAAGCATGAAAATCCCCTCTTGCCTTAATAAAGCCTCGGTTCATACCTCGAACGCCACCCTTGATAAATATATTAGCGCCTTCTATATTGGCTGCACTAACCATGCCCATGATCTCAATATCTCCAGCTGCCTTGACCACAAAGCCAGCTTCCACATTACCGCTAATGGTAACAGCTCCATCAAAATCAATATTGCCGGTTTCCATGCAGACATCCCCTTTGATTTCCAAACGAGGGTCCACATCAATCTTGCTGCCCTTGTCCACAATCTGGCCATCCATATCTGCAACCACGAAATTTTCGTCCTTGATAATGGTATTCTTACCAGCAGGCACAGGCTTTGGCTTACCATTTCTGGCCATAATCCTATCGCCAAATACATTTGTACCCGGGGTTCCCTTGGTATGAGGTATTCTCTCTGCCAATACCTGTCCCTTGTTAGCCCGCAGGAACATATTTAGATTCTTATAATCTGCCCTATCATGCTCATCTACGACTGGTACACCCTTTTCACCTACATTAAACTTGCGGATAATCTGAGCATCCTGCCCATTCTGAGGTGCCTCGCCCCTAGCAACCTCCGTAGGACGACCGGTATGACTTGCTTCCTTAACAGCCTCATCATTAATACCATACCTGACATTTTTGGTCCGCAGTGCCTCATATATCATTTCAGCCGTAGGAATGGATTGCTTGCCAGCTACATCAAATCTTATAGAAGCAGACAGTCTATCTGGAGCAATCTCTACGATAACCTTGCCATATTCTACATGCTCCTGCAAGGCTTCCTGATCTACTTCTTCATCAGCAGCCTGGCTGGAATAGCCCTGTGGCAAAGTAAAATCCTTACCCAAATAAACAGGAACGCCGTCATTTTTTCTCAATGCATCAGTCATAGCCATGAGGTCATAATCCGAAACACTAAAATCCTTTAATACCCGACGCACATCAGAAACCTCAAACATCAGGCCAGTCCCATCCTTGGGATATACAGTTAGAAAGACCCCCTCTGCGCAGAATTCCAGCAGATAGCCTTCCTTCTCCCCACCTACTTTTGCTATAATCTTACGTTCATCCATGTACAGCCCCCCTGGCTATTCTTCAATAACTAGATGCCAGTATCTGATATATGTAAAATGTATCAGAGCTCATTCATATTAGCCAAAAATCCCCTTAGCTTGAATATAGCCTTGGTATGCAGCTGACAAATACGCGCCTCTGATAAATGCATTATCAAGCTTATTTCCTTCATGGTCAATTCATCATAATAATATAAAGATACCACTAGCTTTTCTTTTTCGGTCAGCTCATCCAATGCCCCCATGAGAGTTTCCTTTAACTCTACATATTCGGCACTGCTGTAAGGATCCATATCCTGAGCCCCTGCGGCCTCAGATTTCATATACTCCCCCAGAGGTATAATAGTTGCCGCATTTATCTGCTGCTCCAGATGATGTACTTGCTCCACAGTCATATCTAATTCCTGAGCCAGCTCCTCATCTGTTACCCCGTGGCCTAACGTCCCCTCCAACTTGTTTACCGCAGCCTCATATCTACGGATTTTTTGCCTGAGGGAAACGGATATCCAATCCCTGGAACGCAAATCATCTTTCATGGCCCCGCTGATACGCAGGCCGGCATAAGTCTCAAATTTGTTTCCTCGCCGGATATCGTATCTGGCCACTGCATCCATCAGGCCAAAGTACCCGCTGATTATCAAATCATCCCTGTCCACATGGGCCGGCAGACTCATGGCCATACGGCCAGCTATAATATTTACCAGAGGCAGATAGTGCTCCACCAGCTGATTGCGAATTTCCAGAGTTGGATTCTGGGAATAGACCTGCCAAAGATTATTTATATCCTCAGCTGATTTATGATCATTCTGCACTATGCCTCACCACCATTGCTTGTATCACCTGATTACGATTCGCTGCTGCCTGTTACCTTGCGGAGAGAATCTGTATCCAGAGGTGCAAATCCCTCCTGATCACTCTTCTCCGGCTGTGGCTCAGCAGCAGCATCCTTATCCTGAGCATCCCCCGCTACTTCGGCTTCTACCTCAGATTGCTCCTGCTTTTCCTTCTGCTTCAAATCCGTCATGGCCTGCTCTGTTTCCTTAATCAGAGAGCCATAACCTATCTTTTCAAACAGAAAAGCACCGATATAAACCAATACACCGGTGGCTAAAAAAATGCAAGCTGTCCGCATGAGAATAACCGATATGCGGACATCACTCAGCAATCCGGCAGCTATAGCCGTCAAGCCTGCTATAGCTGCAAATACCAGGGCTGCCGTAAGCTTACAAATATCTATCATGTTAGATTTCCTTATCACCCTTGTCTATGGTTTTTACCTTATAGACACCATTGGCCAAATCAATCTGCACAGTTCGTCCATAGTTACCGCCTGTATCTTCTCCCACAACAGGAATAGATAAACTAGCCAATATTTCCTTGGAGGCTGTAGCATTACGCAGACCAACTCTCATAATATCGGAAGCATTGGCAAAGGCAAACATCTGGGCACCGCCAGCCAGCTTGGCAACCAATCTGGACTTAACAGCTCCCATGCTAATAAGCTCCTGTAGCATATCCTTAATTCCCGTATCGGCAAATTTTGCTCTATTCTCATTGGAACGGGATTTGCTGCTATCAGGCAGCATAATGTGCAGTAGACCACCAATTTTTGTCTGAGGATCGTACAGGGAAATGCCTATACATGAACCCAGACCATAACTTATTAAGATATCAGGTGCACGGCCAACCTTATAGTCAGCCATCCCCACCTTTACTAAATCTGGCATATAGTTACACTCCCACTGCTTGTAATATTATCTCCAACGAACCTGGATCTGGTACGAGGAAGAAATGTCCCTTGATACCATCATCCTCAGTTTTGAATTCAGTTTCAATAACCAAGGCATGGTCACCCATCTGGCCAAGCTGTACCAGCACAACGCTAAGAATAGCCCCTGCCATATCCATAGCCAAGGCTGGAATAGATGGCAGTAGGGAAATATTCGTAAAATTAAACAGCGCATTAAGGTAGGCACCGGAAAGAATATTGCCTATCTCCATTAAAGCTGATTCATCCATAAAGTCCAGCTTCTGAGTGTCGCCATGCTTTTTGCCCATAAGCATATCCACCAGATAGAAAGCGCTATCCCTTGGCAGCAAGAACAAAATATTGCTAGGAGCCTTGCCATATACCCGCAGGAACACACCAACCACCATTGTATCAGGACCGCCTACCAGCTCTGGAACCTCTTCCAAGGGTACAATAGATACCCTTGGCACATCCATATCTATACGACGATTGATAATCTGTGACAATGCTGTAGCAGAATTTCCTGCACCTACATTGCCGATCTCTCGCAATGCATCCATCTGCACCGGAGAAAGACTTGCGATATCATCTGACATTTCCTTCATCCCACCAATCTATACAAATCCGAAAGACTTATTCCTCACCACTCAGTCCTATAATTTCGCTGATATTGAGCTGAATAATCAGTCTGCCATCCACCTTGCCGATACCAGAAATAAACTTGGAGCTGGAATCCGTACCAGAGGTAATAGCTCTAGTGGTATCAATATCTGCTGCACTAATAGTACGCACCTCTGTTACTGCATCTACCAGCATACCTACAGAAACCTCATCGTACTGCACAATAACAATTCTAGTATTAGCAGTATATGGTGTATCTTCCAAGCCCAAACGCTTTTTCAAATCAATAACTGGCAATACGCTGCCGCGGAGATTGATTACACCCTTTATGAAATCCGGTGCAAAAGGAACACGGGTAATATCGGTTAAGCCCTTGATTTCCTGCACGTTTAAAATACTGAAGCCATATTCTTCATTTCTCAGCTTAAAGGCAACTACCTGTACATCATCGTCAGTCATTACCTTATCATCCTTAGCCATCTTCTGTACCCCCTTCGATTACATCAATGCGCTGACATCCAGAATCATAGCCACATGGCCATCACCCAGAACAGTAGCACCTGCCAACATCTTCAGACCGGACAAAAGCTTGCCTAAAGTCTTAATAACGATTTCCTGCTGGCCAATAAGATTATCTACCACAATACCAATCTTGTGGTCACCAACATGAACAACAACCACAAAGATATCATCCTCTTCATTGGACTTGCCCTGTGGTACACTCAGTACCTCATTAAGGCGAGCAATTGGTATAATCTGTCCACGCAGAACAATAACTTCCTTGTTCTGTACGGTCTTAATGTCATTAGGAGTAATATTGATGGTGCTATCAATGGAGCCCAAAGGAATAGCATACATCTCATCCTGAACCTTAACCAGCATAGCCTGAATAATAGCCAAGGTCAGAGGCAGCTTAATCTTGAAAACAGAACCCTCATCAATCTTGGTTTCTACGTCTACATGGCCGCCCAGGGACTCAATCTTGCTGCGTACTACATCCATGCCTACGCCACGGCCGGATACGTCAGTGATGGTTTCAGCAGTAGAGAAGCCTGGCAGGAAAATCAAACGTACTGCATCAGCATCTGGCAAAGCATCAGCTTCCTCACGGCTAATCATACCCTTTTCTACAGCCTTGTTACGAATCTTATCAGCATTAATACCTGCACCATCATCAGTAACCATGATAACTACATTGTTACCCTCATGACGAGCAATCAGACCAACCTCACCAGTTCTTGGCTTGCCCTTGGCCTCACGATCATCAGGATGCTCTACACCATGATCCAGAGAGTTTCTCAGCAAATGCATCAGCGGATCACCGATTTCATCAATTACGGTACGATCCAGCTCTGTATCCTCACCCTCAATGGTCAGGTTAATATCCTTATTCAATTCCTTAGCCAAATCTCTAACCATACGTGGGAAACGGTTGAATACCTGGCTAACAGGCACCATTCTTACCTTCATAACTACGGACTGCAAGTCAGTAGTTACTCTATCCATCTGCTCCAAAGTCTCTGTCAGCTCAGTAAGACGATGAGTCATACCAATCTGCTCAAGACGCACCTTGTTAGTAACCAGCTCTCCTACCAGATTCATAAGGGTATCCAGCTTTTCAATATCAACACGAACAGACTGCCCGCCTACATGAACCTTTTTGTCGTGCTTACCATTGCCATTAGCTGCTGGATGCTTATCTGCTGCCTTGGCAACAGGAGCTGCCTTTGGTGCTGGAGTGGAAGCCTTGGCTGCTGGAGCTGCCTTTGGTTCCTCAGCTTTCTTTGGTGCATCCAAAACAATTTCAGTAGCCTTAACAGCACTGATTTCAGAAATAGCTGCAACCCCTTCTTCTATTTTATGAGCATCTGCATCAGTTACCAGACAAACATCAAAGCTGTGGTCAAATTTTTCCTGCTCCAAATCCTGAGCTGGTGGCACAGACTTAATAACATCGCCCAGCTCGTCCAAAACATTCATAACCATGTAGGAACGAGCAGATTTCAAAAGACAGGTATCTGCAATCTCCACATGAACCCAGAACGGAATCAAACCACTATTCTTGGCTTCTCTAATAACCAACATATCTGTATCATTCAGCTCGCATCCCTCTGGCATCTGGGACTTAGCAGGTTCTGCCGCTGGCTCAACAGGAGTTCCTGGCAGCTTTACACCGGTTTCTGCCTCAGCCTGAGCCACAGATTCACCCTTGGCAATGGCATTAACCATACGAACCAGCTCAGATACATCAACTGCATCCTCACCGTCTCCGTTGGCTATATTATCAACCATTTCCTGCAATGCATCTACACATTTGAAGATTACATCAATAATTTCCTCGCTAACCTTCAGCTGTTCCTTGCGGAGCATATCCAAAAGATTCTCCATATCATGAGTCAGCTCTGCAGTCTTGGTATAGCCCATAGTAGCAGACATACCCTTCAAGGTGTGAGCATTACGGAAAATCTCATTAAGGACTGATAAATCCTCAGGATCATTTTCCAGGCTCAGCAGACCATCGTTCAGAGACTGCAAATGTTCCCGTGATTCATCCAAAAACATTTCCATGTACTGATTTGTTTCCATTTCTATTCCCCCTGATTTGATTAATTCCTAACTCTTTTTATAATCGCATCTGCTATCTGCCCTATTGGCAGAACCTCATCTGCAATGCCAGCCTCCACAACGGATTTCGGCATACCATATACAACACAGGTTTCCTCAGCCTCAGCTATAACATAGCCCCCAGCCTTCTTTATCTTTTTCATTCCAGCAGCACCATCACATCCCATACCTGTAAGGATAACTGATACCACCTCAGAACCATATTTTACCACAGAATCAAACATTATATCCACCGCTGGCCTATGGGAAGCCAAAGGCGGATCCTGATTCAGAGAAATCTCTCTCTTTGCAGCATTTCCCCTAACTGTAAGATGATATCCACCTGGTGCAATATAAACATGGCCTGGCAAAATAATATCACCCTGCTCTGCTTCCTTAACCGTAACCTGAGATAGAGAATTCAATCTCTCGGCCAAGGATTTGGTAAAGCCCGGTGGCATATGCTGCACAACTACCATGCCACAAGGCATATTGGCTGGCAACCTTGGTATTACCTGCTGCAAGGCTCTCGGTCCTCCTGTTGAGGTTCCTAGAGCCACAAGCTTGGTAGAATTACCTCCAGCAGAACTGCTATAGAATGATGTGGCAGGCTTCTGCTTCAATAGAGGATTCTCATGCTTGGCCAACATACTGGTATATCCATGAGATGTAGATAGGCCTGTAGGTTTGCTTGTCTGGGAGGACTGATTTCCATAACCTTTCCTCTCAAATATATTAATTCGCTTTAAATTCGGCGCTTCCTGCTTTTTCTGAAAAATATTCTGGATATTTTTTGTTTTTCTTACTCCAACAGAGGCAACACTGCGACATTTTTCAATAATATCGTCCTCTATGCTATCTATTTTGGAGATTGAGCCTCCTGCCTTGCAAAGAAAATCCACAGCCCCTAGTTCCAAAGCTCTGATGGTTTCATCAGCATCCTTCTTGGTAAGACTGCTGAACATCAGCACGGGCACAGGGCAGTCCTTCATAATGACCTGCAAAGCCTGCAAGCCATCCATTACAGGCATATTGATATCCAGCGTCAGCAGATCTGGTTTTTCTTTGGCTACCAGCTCTACAGCTTCCTTACCATTTCTGGCAATGCCTACTACCTGAAAATCTGGTGTTTTGGTCAAAAGGTCCGATATGACCTTTCTCATAAAGGCAGAGTCATCTGCTATAACCACGCGAATCATTTGCCTGCCTCCTCTCACTTAGTGCCAATTCCCTTGGCCAGACTTTGTCTTTGTATTTCAAAAATAAACTTTACCAGCTTATTCTGATGTACCTTGCTCATATCCAAGAATTTTACACCTATCTGATAAGTAGGTGTAGTTGCATTCTTGACAGGAACACATCGCATTATCTGACCGGTAATCCGCAGCATTCCCACGCCTGGAATACTGGTCAGCTCTACTACCGCCTTGCTGCCTACAGGCAGCTCCTTATCATTGGTAAGGGCAATGCCGCCACCGCTGATATCAGTAATGCGGGTGATAATCATATCTCCCATGGCACC
>Ga0129313_1001523_pt1 | contig 14349 bp, 7 predicted proteins | sample O1105metagenome_FD_94436 | JGI IMG/M metagenome (GOLD analysis project Ga0129313, IMG submission 94436) | Orangutan group fecal microbial communities from fecal samples from Wisconsin, USA - O1105 metagenome | ecosystem: Host-associated > Mammals > Digestive system > Large intestine > Fecal... | reverse complement strand
TCGGTTCGATTTTCGACCCTCTTGACAGGTAAATTTATCTGTAATTACCTGTATCTTAATTGATTAAGTGACAAGTCTCTTGCCAAGAGGTGTCAATGAAAGGTGGTCTTGGCAGATTCCTTTCCTAGCTCTAATCTCGCAATGCGCTCAATTTCAGAATCTTACCGCGAATGTGTCCGAAATCACGCCTGTCAAGAAGGTCGAAATTTTGCGCCTGTCCAAGCTGATAAGCCTAATTCCGACACGCAGGGAAGTGCCGAAATATATTTGAAGTAAGTCTAATGAAGAAACTCTATGGAGGAAGAAATGCAGAAAACGAAAGTAGGAAGAAAACTACTTCGTTTTCCTCCTACTCGATTATATAAAGTGAATTGGAGTTGTCGGAAGGCTTCGACAGAGTTCCGCTTCGCTCCTTCGGGAGTTGCTCACCCAAGCCAACGCCTGTTCCTGTTTCTGGATTCTTAGCATCATCCTGTCCGCGGCATGCTTATTTTATATTGTTTCAATAAATATTGAGATTGCTGCGATTTTTTTGCAGAAATTATTTTGAGAAACATGAGATATTGGCAAACAATTTGAGATTAATGCGGTTTTAAGGACCAAACAATTTGAGATTAGTGCGAATTACATTACCTTTGTCATTAATTAAAGACTTCTATATGATATTCAAAAGGAAAATATACGATGAACTTCTACAGTGGAAGCGAACGGACGATGGCAGGACTGCCGTATTGATACAAGGCGCAAGACGTGTTGGTAAATCTACGGTTGCCGAAGAATTTGCGGCTAACGAATACGAGTCCTATATACTGGTGGATTTTGCCGCCTGTTCTACTGAAATCCGAGAGTTGTTCAATGACCTTTCCGATCTTAACCGTATTTTCATGCGCCTGCAACTTGAATATGGAGTAGAGTTGAAGGAGCGTAAGTCAGCTATCATCTTTGATGAAGTTCAGCTTACGCCAAAAGCAAGGCAGGCTATCAAGTATCTTGTGAAAGACGGCAGGTATGATTATATAGAAACCGGCTCGCTCATATCCATACGCAAGAACGTCAAGGACATTCTGATTCCAAGTGAGGAAGTGAAACTTCATATGTATCCGATGGATTATGAGGAGTTCAAGTGGGCATTGGGAGATACGGTAACGATAAAATTGCTTCGAAACTGTTTCCGGAACAGGACTTCGTTAGGAGATGCCACAAACCGCAAACTGATGCGTGACTACCGCCTGTATATGCTTGTAGGCGGTATGCCGCAGGCTGTGGCGTCCTTCCTTGAAAGCAACAACCTGGAAAAGGTGGACAGCGTGAAACGTTCCATCATCACATTGTATGAAGATGACTTCAACAAGATAGACCCTACTGGTAACGCATCCAAAATGTTCCGTCAGATTCCAGCCCAGCTGACTAGCAATGCCAACAGATATCAGGCATGGAGTGCAACGGACGGAAAACGTAATTCTGAATTGGCGGAGATTATCTCGGAAATCAAGGAGTCAATGGTAGTCAATATGGCTTATCATGCCAACGATCCAGGCGTAGGAATGGCATTGCACCAAGACCAGAACAAATACAAGATGTTCGCGGGCGATACTGGCCTGTTTGTAACTCTCGCATTTTGGGACAAGAAATTTACCGATAACACGATTTATCATAAACTACTCAGTGACAAATTAAGTACGGATCTTGGGTATGTCTATGAAAACGCTATCGCACAAATGCTGAAAGCCTCCGGGCATGAATTATACTATTACACATTCCCCACTGACAGCGGAAAGCACAACTACGAGGTGGATTTTCTGATTGCCGACGGGGACAAGATAAGTCCTATCGAGGTAAAATCTTCTGGATATAAAGCTCATGCTTCGTTGGATGCCTTTTGCAAAAAGTTCTCAGCCCGGATAAAGAACAAGTATCTGATTTACACGAAAGATATGCGTAAAGAGGAGGATGTGCAATATCTTCCGGCATATATGACGATGTTTCTATGATTATGGAGGTAGGATGATAGGGATTGAGTATGCGTGTTTACTAACTGGCACGGGTATCGGGAGGGCGCCAGACGGCGACAAGTGGTCATCGAAGGGCTCGCAGGAAACGTTGGGATCTGTCTCTAAAAATGCGGACAGCCGGCATCATGTCCAATATAAATTTGCGCTGAGTTGTATTATTATCAAAATAAAAATTGCGGAAAGTCGCTGAGCAGACTGTTTGTCGTAAATTTTATTCCTTGTAGCTGCTTGGTGCAGTGCCGAACTGCTTTTTGAATGACTTGGAGAATACGGAGACAGTGCTGAATCCAGACATGTCAGAGATTTCGGATATGGTGTATTTGCCTTCCAGAATCATTTCCGCGGCTCTGTTCAGTTTGTAGGTCTTGAAGAACGTTCCCGGATTCTCGCCGGTAAGGCCCTTCACCTTGTAATAGAACTTCGTTCTGGACATGTGCATACGTTCCGCAATCTCCACAACGTTCAGTTCCGAATTCGACAACTCATTCTCCATCAGCTCGTAAAGCTCGGTCATGAACTTCTTGTCCTGAGGAGAAAGCACATTCTCCTCCATATTTCCCGTCTTGGTGGAAGAAGAAAGAATCTTGCGGACATTTTCCTGATTCTGGATCTGCGAGTGTATCATGGCCAAGAGATAATCCGGGTCGAAAGGCTTCGTCACATAGGCATTGGCCCCGACGTTGAGACCCTTGACCTGGTTCTGCATTGCAGCATTTGCAGTGACAAGAATTATAGGAAGATGGCACAGCTGCATGTCTTCGCGCACTTCCGAGCAGAGGGTGTAGCCGTCTTTTCCCGGCATGACCACATCGCACAGGATGCAGTCCGGGGCATTTTCTTTCATCGTCTTGATGGCACTGTCAGCATCGAATCTGCAGATGACTTTGTAATATGGAGACAGCAAAGTCTTGAGATACAGTGCGATTTCCGTATCATCGTCTATCACCATTACAGTCTGCTTCTCATCCTCGATTACTGGTACCGGTTCCTTGCTTTCCGGCAGCGGGAATACCTCTTGCTGCTCCACACTGCGCTTGACCTTGGTGTCGTCTGCATAGGCTGCCTCGTCGGCAGGAATTACTAGTGTGAACTGGGCCCCGTGCATCTGTTCCGGCTGGATTGCCTTCAGGAAACCATGGTGCAGCATTGCCAGACGTCTGGAGTAATAAAGTCCGATTCCCGTTCCCATAGTGTGGGTTTCGGCCGGCTGATTCGTTATCTGATAGTATCTTCCGAAAATCTTGTCCATCTCGTCCTCAGGAATGTCAGAGCCGGAATTGATGACGGAAATCTTTATGTATTTGTGCCACTTCGCGACTTCTTTTCCGAAGGACTGCACAAGTTCATCAGCATTGACAACATCGAAGCTGATCTCGATTTTGCCGCCGGCAGGCGTGAATTTCAGGGCATTGGACATGAGGTTTCCTATGATCTTGTCCAGTTTGTCCTCGTCAAGCCATGTTATGAACGAGTCTTCGATTCCGCTCGTCTGAAGCGTGATGTTCTTGTTCGTCATATTGTAACGGAAAACATCCAGATTCTTGGAGATGATGGAAATGGCGTCGGTAAGGCCGACCTGGAGAGTGAGCGTATCCTCCTCCAGTTTGTTGAAGTCCATCAGCTGGTTCACCAGTTTCAGCATCCTGTCCACACTTCGGCGTACAATCATCAGAAGATTCCTGTCGGAACTCTTTATGTCCGGAGATTCGGCCATCTGCGATACCGGTCCGGAAATCAGAGTGAGAGGCGTTCTGAATTCATGTGAGATGTTTGCGAAGAAACTCATATTCATCTGATTGATAAGATGTTCCTGAGCTTTTTCGCGTTCTGCCTTCTCAGTCGCTTTCCTCTCCCTGCGGAGTCTCAGGCTGATGTGTATTATCCATGCTGACAGGCCTCCTGCCAATGCCAGATAAATCAGCCACGCCCACCAGGACGCCCATGGCGAAGGTTTTACAGATACGCGGATGGAGTTTTCAGTAGGTTCAATGCTACTGTCATTACTCGTGATGCGTACCTTGAATACATAATTACCGGCAGGCAGGTTTGCATAATAGGCTTCGCGGTTATGACCGCATTCGATCCAATAGTTGTCGAAGCCCTCCAGCATGTAACTGTAATAGATTCTTTCATGTTCGCTATAGTCCAGTGCTGAAAACGAGATGTTGAAACTGTTCTGTTTGTGGTTCAGGTGAATGTCCGGGCAGCAGGAAAGTACTTTGTCTATGCAACTGCCTTTGCCGGGAACCATTATCTTGTTGTGGACTTTCAGGTTTTCGAAAACTATAGGAATCCTCGTGGTGTCTCTCTTGTATTCCGGGTTGAACAATGTAAGTCCGTGAGTTCCGCCGAATACCAGACGTCCGTCAGACAGTATGCAGGAAGCCCTGTCGTAGAACTGGTTCCCTCCCAGACCGTCAGTCGCGAAGTAATTGGTATAGGTCAATGTCTTCGGATCGAGTCTGGACAATCCGTACAGGGTGCTTATCCAAAGTAAACCTTTATTGTCTTCTTCTATCGATGATATGTCTGTACATGCGGCCCCCGGAACGGGAATGATGGACCCGTCATGTTTGTTGTACCGGAGAAGTCCGTTGGATACTGTCCCTATCCAGATGTTGCCTCTTGTGTCCTGATATGCATCAGTCGGAATGAAAAGAGGTGTCTTTAGGCAAGCCTCCCACTCCTCTTCCTTGACAGGCAAATCGTTGATTTCCAGTGTCTCTACATTGATAAGTTTCATTCTGTTTCTGAATCCGCACACCAGCATTGACTTGTCGTTATATCGGGAAACTGAAGGGATGAACGAATATCCTTCGAAGAGTTTCAGTTTTTTGGCTTCGGTGTCGCCGGGGCGCAGGTATGATACGTACTGGCTGGCAGAGGCTATCCAGATTGTCCCGTCATCGCTTTGTGACATTGACATCGGCAGGAAGACATTATACGATGAAATCGGAGTCATGCTGCCGTCCGCTATAGAACTCTTCGTCACTTTCCCTACTTCCATTGTCCACAGGAAGCCGTCCCTGTCAATGAAAGAGCCATATACAGTGTCTGATTCCAGCGGATTACTTGCTCTGTGTACATGCTTGATTTTTTCTATGGTCTTTGATGTCATGTCATATTTGAACATCCCGTAGAGATTGGTGGAAACCCACAAGTTGTCCTGTTTGTCAGAAACCACTGATTTTACGGATTTTCCGGCAAATGCTGACCTGATGGTATTGTCTTCGTTGAATCTTTCCTTGTAGTGGTATATGGTCTTGAAGCCCTGGTCATTCGAGCCTATCCACAGGTTCTTGTGCGAATCGGTGAACATCGTGTTAACCATGAATGCTGGTGCGTCAAAAGGAAATCCGGATTCCGAGCTGTGTGTAAGGAGGTCGTTCAGTTTGTCGTAGTAGAACATCTCGCCGGAAGATGTACAGAATATTATGTTGCTGTCCTCGTATCCATGTGCGTAAACAATGTCTGCCGACATGAATTTCTTGTTTCTCGTCAATGCCGGAGAAAGACTGACGAATTCCTTGTCAATGATATTGAATGCTTGAATTTTCGATTCGGAGGATATCCAGAGGCAGTTGTCCGCCAGTCCGACGCACTGTTGCCATCCTTGCGTGTCAATGACAGTGTCCAGGTGGAAGTTTCTAAGATTGTAGCATCTGAGCTGTCGCGTGTCAGTTATCCATAGATTGCCCTTGCCGTCGGGATACCATTTAAGAGCCAATGTCTTGACCGGGTCCAGATCTTCTATGGCAGTGGAAATCTCTCCTGTTTCCGGATCATATGAATACAATTTCGGGTAGGCCATGACCAGAAGTCTGCCGTCAGCCGATTCTGTGATTTTGTTTATGTTGTGTCTATTGTCCGGCAATGTTATTTTCTCGAATGTGTCCTGATCGGTGTATCTGCACAGTCCGTTGATGGTGGCAAACCATAGCTGCCCTTTTGAATCCCGGAAAATATCATTGACCTGACTGTCGGAAATGCTGCCCGGAGCATTGGTGTGGAAATATTGTCTGTACTCGTGGCCGGTATATTTGTTCAGCCCGCGGAAAGTCGCAATCCAGATATGTCCGTCCTTGTCCTCTTCGAAATCATTGATCTGCTGGTTGGAGATATCGTATGATATTGTCGGCTCGTATTCCTGCTTGGAAGTCTGCGGATCTGAGGTCCCGCAGGATATGAATATCGCCAGTATTGCAAGCAAAAAGATATTTCTCATTTCCAGTTTTGTTTTAGTGTTCCCCAAAGATACTCTTTTTTTCGATGCGGAGGCCCTGATGCTGCTGCACAATGCGTTTGAATGGGTGTTTATGAACAAATAGCCAAATTTTTGAACGGATTGACATGCCGAAATGTATGGAAAAACAACTTATAAATACATATTGCAAAACGTTTGAGTTTTATCGTGGCTAACTTTGCATCGGCATTAGAGGGAATGCCATACCATATAATATACGTAAACTGAAAGTTCAAGTAAAAACTGTAACAAATAAAACGTATTATGAAACAACCAACTATCAGTAGAATCATTTTGTCGCTGATGAGCCTGTGTTTCTTTTGCAATGTCCTGTTTGCGCAGAACATGGTAAAGGTGACAGGAACGGTGACAGACAAGCAAAATTCTCCTATGATTGGGGCAAGCGTGTTCGAAAAGGGAACCCGCAACGGCGCCATCACTGACATTGACGGTAAATATTCCATCAGTGTTCCTGAAGGTGCTGTGATTGTATTCTCCAGCATCGGATTTACCTCTCAGGAAAGACAGGCCGTGGCCGGTGTCATTGACATTGTCCTCGAAGAAGACCAGAAACTTCTCGACGAGGTGGTCGTTGTCGGTTATGGCGTGCAGAAGAAAAGTTCTGTGACCGGTGCCATTTCCCAGGTCAAGACTGAAGACATGCAGAACCGTACGATTACCAGACCTGAGCAGGCACTACAGGGAAAGACGGCCGGTGTCCAGATTTTCCAGTCTTCCGCATCTCCGGGAGCATCTCCTACTGTGCGTATCCGCGGTATCAACTCCAACGGTTCTTGCGATCCTCTCTATGTTGTGGACGGCCGTATCGCCAGCGACATCGGCGGCATTGACCCTAATGATATCGAATCCATGGAGGTCCTCAAGGATGCCGCTTCTGCAGCAATTTATGGTGCGGCTGCCGGTAATGGTGTAATTCTTATCACTACGAAGAAAGGTAAGGAAGGTCAGGGAACAATTTCTTATGACTTCCAGCTTTCTATCCAGAATATTGCCAATGTCCCGAAGGTCATGAATGCTGAGCAGTATATCGGCTATATGACCGAGGCGAACTATCTTTCAATGGACAAGGTCAATGCTGACTGGGATTTCAAGACAAATACCGACTGGTCAAAGGCTGCGTTCGAGCCATCCAGAATGCAGAAGCACAATCTCGCGTTCCAGGGCGGAAACGACAAGGGAACCTATTATCTGTCATTGACTTATCTCGACAATAACGGTTATGTTGTCGGCGATGCCGATATTTACAAGCGTCTCACGGCTACCATCAATGCCGATTACAACATAAAGAAATGGCTCCAGGTGGGAACCAATAATCAGATAGAGTATTACAATCGCAAAGCGGTTGCCGAGGGCTCTGAATATGGAAGCTTGCTTTCATCTGTCATCATGCTCGACCCTCTGACTCCTGTGAAATATTCTCCGGACAATCTTCCTGAGCACATGCAGACTATGGTCAATGCAGGAAAGACGTATCTCAAGGATAAGGATGGGAACTATTATTCCACATCTGCTTTCCAGGAGACAGACAACTACAACCCTTATATCATGAGGGACAAGAGCAATTCCACAAACAGCGGATACAATATCAATGGCGTCATTTATGCCAATCTCAAGCCGCTGAAGGGACTTGTCATCACTTCCCGTCTGGGATATCGTCTTTCTGCTGCCAAGAGCTATACTGTAAACAATGATTTTTATGTGAATACCACAATCAATCAGAGTTACATGTCTGTCAGTGCCAGTGCTTCCACCCCTATTTGTCTCCAGTGGGAGAACTTCGTGAACTACATGCACAGTTTCGGAAAGCACAACTTGAATGCGATGCTCGGTACATCTTATATCGACAATTCTTCATTCTATGTGAGCGGAAACGTCACAGGCGGTGACGGCGATTTCGGTTTCAAGAAAGATGACCCACGTTATGCTTATTTCGCTTATGCTACTGCAACTGCCGTGAAATCAATTTCAGGCGGTGAGGAACTCATCGGAAGGAAACTCGCATATTTCGGCCGTCTGAATTATGACTATGCAGGAAAATATATGGCACAGTTCTCACTTCGTGCCGATGCGGCCGACTCATCAGTTCTTCCGACTACCAAGAGATGGGGATATTTCCCGGCAGCATCATTGGGATGGACGATCTCTCAGGAAAACTTCATGCAGAATGCGAAGACTTGGCTCTCGCATTTGAAACTGCGTGGCAGCTGGGGACAGAACGGTACGACCTCAAGCCTTGGCTCATACTCATACCTTTCATCCATTTCATCCGGCATGTCCTATCCTTATACCAACGAGCTTCAGTATCAGGTCGGTTCGATGCCTTCTTCGACAGGTAACAACGAACTCAAATGGGAGACTTCAGAGCAGCTCGACCTCGGTATCGACGCGAGATTTTTCAATGACAGGCTCTCGTTCACCGCAGACTGGTTCTCCAAGAAGACCAAGGACCTGATCGTGACTGGCATCACTCCTTCGACAATCGTCGGAAACACTGCTTCTCCTGTCAATGCGGGCAACATTGAAAACAAGGGTGTTGAACTCGAACTCGGATGGAAAGACAATATCGGTGATTTCAGCTACGGAATCAGAGGAAACCTCGCTACACTCAAGAATGAGGTGACATATATCCATGAGTCTCTCGACCGCATCAATGGGGCAAGTTTCCATACTGCAACCGGTATGACCGTATTCGAGAAAGGTTATCCTGCATGGTATTTCAGAGGATACAAGGTGGACCATATCGATGCTGAAAGTGGAGATCCTGTATTTGTGGACGTCGATCAGAACGGAACTATCAATGATTCCGACAAGATGATGATAGGAAGCGGTATTCCGGACTTCACCTATGGTGTCACTCTCAATGCCGCATATAAGGGATTTGACCTTACAGTGTTCGGAACAGGTTCACAGGGAAATGATATCTTTAACTGCAGCAACCGTGGAGACCGTCTCCAGGCGAACAAGATGAAGTTCCTCTATACCGATAGATGGACTCCTTCCAACAAGAACGCTTCCAGACCTAGACCGGGCGCTACTGATATTGACAAGTACTGGCTCAGTGACGGAATGGTATTCGACGGTTCTTATTTCAAGATCAAGCAGATTCAGGTGGGATATTCTCTTCCTAAGTCATTCCTGAACAAGATCGGCATCAATTCTTTCAGAATCTACTGCTCTCTGGACGACTTCTTTACATTCACCTCTTATCCGGGATTCGATCCTGAGGTTACAGGTGTGGGAAGCGCAACAGGACTCGACAAGGGTTATTATCCGTCAGCAAGGAAAGTCGTATTCGGACTTAATCTTAACTTCTAATGTATTTGACAATGAAACATATAGGAAAAATATTGATAAGCCTGCTGGTGATTTCCGGCCTGTTCTGCTCATGCAGCGGCCTGCTTGATATCGACCAGCACGGAGCCACTTCTCCGGAAACTTTCTATAAGACGGATGAGGAGGCGGAAGAAGCCATTACCGCAGTGTATGCCAAATTCGCAGGCATATATTACAACTACTATTTCGTCAAGAATCTATTGTCCGATGACTTCTGGTGCGGAGGCGGCGGACGAGGAGACAACTCTGATCTGGAGAAACTTAATGAGTTTACTTTCAGTGCCGACCATCCTATGATCAGGGACGTGTTCAAGAATTATTATGAGGTGCTTTATCTTTGTAACATTGTCTTGAAATATGTTCCTGACGGGAGTCCGATTCAGAAGAGAGCACGTGCAGAGGCAAGGTTGTTCAGGGCATATATTTACATTGACCTGATCTCTCTTTGGGGAACTCCGCCGCTTGTGGATAAACCGCTCGAACCATCTGAGTACAAGCAGCCTAACGGCAATCCTGAGGCTTTGTGGAATCTGGTGGAGACTGACCTTAAAGAGGCTATCGGCTCTGGTGCACTGGAGGAGAAATCCGGTGTCAATGATGATTCTTCGTACCGTGTGAAACTTCAGTTTGCGAAGGCTTTGCTTGGAAAGGCCTATGTTTTCCAGAAGAAGTGGACGGAGGCCTGCACTATTCTGGACGATATGATCGATGACGGCAAATATGATTTGTATCGTGGTGATTATCAGAATATTCTTATGTATAATGCGGAGAATAACTGTGAATCTCTCTTCGAAGTCAACCGTCTGAATGACCCGAATAACGCATTTACAAACTGGTCTTTCCTGTCAGCAATGTTAGGATGGCGTGGTGACCGTATGAGCATTTCTTCAGGGGTTTATCCAAACTGCTGGGGATACTGTAACCCTCAGAAAGACTTGTATGATGCATTTGTGGCAGTCGAAGGAAAAGATGGTTATCGTCTTAATGCAACCATGAAGTCATTTGACAAACTTCTTGCACAGGGAGACAAGATTCTGGACGGTAAGGAAATGTACGACCATGAGGGCTATTTCTGGTGGAAGAACAGAGTACTTGCTGATGAGATGATTCTCGGCGGATGGTTCTCTTCCCATAATAATTACCGTTATATGAGATATGCCGAGGTCCTTCTTCTCGCTGCCGAGGCTCATGTCAATGGCGGTGACAAGACCAAGGCTGCCAAGTATGTGAATGCTGTCAGAACCCGCGCCCATCTTTCTGAACTCGGTTCTGTGACCATGGATGACGTCATGACAGAGAAACGTCTCGAACTTTGCGGTGAGGGTGTGCGTTTCCAGGATATGCAGAGATGGGGAATTGCTGCTGACAGGCTTAAGGACCAGGGCAAGCAGATTCCTTGGTTTGCTGCCAACGGTACTACAAGATGGGAGGTTTACAATAAGTCTGTCTATGGCTACAAGACCGGCAAACATGAACTGCTTCCTTTCCCTGAGACGGAGGTGACATTGAATCCTAATGTGAAACAGAACCCTAACTGGTAAATTGACATATCATGAAAAAATATTTGATACTAGCATTTGCATGTCTGGCTGCTTTCGGATGCGATGAAAGTGCTATTGATCCGTTGGCAGGTGTGTATCCTGTACCGCAGAACCTTGAGTTCGCGACGGTTGCGGGAAAGAGTGAGGAAAAACTCGAGAGCGGACTGCGTACGTTTGCCGTCAAGCTTGAATGTGCTGAGGGTACGTTTGACGCCAATTTTACGGCGGACAAGTATTTCCTGGTGCCGAAAACTTATACTGTCTCTGAGTCTGCCGGTACGGACGGAACGTATTTCAATACTTCCTGGACTCCGAAGGGCGGCAGTGCCGTGAAGGTGAAGAGCGGAGACCTGAAGGTGTCCAAGGCTGACGACAATTATGAATTCAAGGCAGCATTGACATTGACGGATTCCAAAGTGATCAAGGTCCATTTCAAGGGCGAGCTCGTTTACGAACCGGTAATTGAGGCGTTGAGGCTTCCTGCTCTCCTTTCGGCTTCTGCCCAGGCTCAGGCTGACGGTTCCAATATCATCACCGTGAAGGCCGGAACTTCCGGTATTACAGCGACTCCTGGTGAGTATGGCGTGACAATCGGCGGAAACGGAAACTACATTTCCATCGACTTTGTCAGCAGCGATGCCACTTTGCATGAAGGTACCTATACTCCTGCAGCCAATGGCGAGGCCAAGTCCGGCAATTATGTGATGGGCTATGATACGGAGATGTGGGGAATGCAGTTCTATAACAGGGGAACTTGCTGGTTCACAGTGGCCAATGACGCCGCGACCGGAATCCACATCGAATCAGGTGATATTACCGTTTCCAAGAAAGGAACCACATATACAATCACAGTGAAGAACGATGACATCTTCGCGGAATATGTAGGAGAATTAAGTCTATGATAAAATTAGGTTTGTTTGGGATTGCGCTGCTTATGACAATGTCTGCGGCGGCGCAGGCTCCAATAGTGAAGACTGCATCCGGAAAGGTTTCCGGAGTCGTCGAGAATGGAGTCAATGTCTATAAGGGGATTCCTTATGCTGCACCTCCTGTCGGGGACCTCAGATGGAAACAGCCGCAGCCTGCAAAATCCTGGAAAGGTGTCCGGGCCTGTGACAAATTTGGTCCGGCATCCCTTCAGGGCGGGTCTGCCGAAGGAAGCTTCTACTGGAAGGAGTTCTATCAGGGCGGTGCCCCTGAGATGAGTGAGGACTGTCTTTACCTGAATGTGTGGACATCTTCATCCCGCAAGAAAATGCCGGTGATGGTGTGGATTCATGGCGGCGCCTATATGAATGGCTATGGTCATGAAATCGAGTTCGGGGGAGAAGCATACGCTTCCAAAGGCGTGATTCTCGTGACTCTCAACTATCGTCTCGGAATGTGCGGTTTTCTGGCGCATCCTCTTCTGGATGAGGAAAACGGCGGACACGGTTCGGGCAATTATGGCCTGTATGACCAGATCGCTGCCCTCAGATGGGTCCATGACAATATCGCGGCATTCGGCGGTGACCCTGACAATGTTACCGTTTTCGGACAGAGCGCGGGTGCAGGAAGCGTCCAGACTCTGATAAGTTCGCCACTGGCCAAGGGCTTGATAAACAAGGCTATAATCCAGAGCGGCGGAGGCCTCGGAGGCATTATCGCAGCAACTCCGCTCAAGGATGCGGAGGCCAAGGGAAAGTCAATGTGGGATGGCGCCGGCATGACGACGCTTGAGCAGATGCGTGCCTGCCCTGCTTCGAAATTTGACGAAGTACTGGGTAACTATATGCGTCAGCAGAAGACTTTCGGAGGACTTCCATATGGTCCTTGCATTGACGGAACTCTGCTTGAGGACAGTTCTGACAATGTCGCGAAGGCCGGAAATGAGATGGATATCCCATACATGATAGGATACGTCTCAGAGGATATCGCTCCTCAGGTCATGAAGAAGGCAGCGATAGACTGGAGTCTTCTTCTGGAAAGCCAGGGCCGTCGTCCGGCTTATGTCTATTGCTTCAGCAGGGACCTTCCAGGTGAGGATACCATGCAGTCAGGAGGCTTCGGTGACATGAAAGGTGCTTTCCATTCAGCTGAACTCTGGTACGTGTTCGGAACACTGGGAAGGTGCTGGAGGCCGATGGAACAGCATGACTATGACTTGAGTGCGAAGATGGTGGAGTACTGGACCAATTTCGCGAAGAACGGAAATCCTGACGGCGAGGGACTTCCTCAGTGGAAACATTGCGTCAAGGGAAATGAATTTATTATGGAATTGAAATAAATCTTATATGACTATCAGAAAAATCATTGCCGTTGCGGCATCATTGATGCTGGCAACAAGCACATTTGCACAGCAGGCTCTTTGGGGCGGCCCACAGCTCGTATCTCCGGAAGTCAATCCGGACAATACCGTAACCTTCAGATTTGCGGCACCGAAGGCCATCAAGGTCCAGGTTACCGGAGATTTTCTTCCTACGAAGAAGATCCAGACACCTTTCGGTGAGTTTGACGGTCCAGGCGTCGCTGATCTCAAGGAGGGCAAGGACGGCATCTGGGAATTTACTACAGACGTACTTGCTCCTGAACTCTACAGTTATTCATTTATCGTGGACGGACTTCAGGTAAAGGACCCTGCCAATGTCTATATGAACAGGGATGTGAATTCCGTTACCAACATCTTCATAATCAAAGGAGGAAGAGGCGATCTGTACAGTGTCAATGAAGTCCCTCACGGAACTGTCTCCAAGGTCTGGTATGACAGCCCGGGGCTCGGCATGAAGCGCAGAATGACTGTCTATACTCCTGCCGGATATGAGGACAATACCAAGAACAGATATCCTGTATTCTATCTTCTCCATGGTATGGGCGGTGACGAGGAAGCCTGGATGGACCTCGGAAGGGCATCTCAGATTCTCGACAATCTTATTGCAGAGGGAAAGGCAAAGCCGATGATTGTGGTTATGACCAACGGCAATGCTTCCCAGGAGGCGGCTCCAGGACAGTCTGCTCTGGGACTTCTCCAGCCAAGCATGCAGCTTCCGAAGACTATGGACGGTGAGTTCGAAGCAGCGTTCCCTGATGTCGTGAATTACATTGACAGTCACTATCGTACGATCCGCAAGAAGGAGAGCCGTGCTATTGCAGGTTTGTCAATGGGAGGTTTCCATTCTCTCCATATTTCTAAGCAGTATCCTGACATGTTCAATTATGTGGG
>Ga0129313_1001521_pt1 | contig 14372 bp, 15 predicted proteins | sample O1105metagenome_FD_94436 | JGI IMG/M metagenome (GOLD analysis project Ga0129313, IMG submission 94436) | Orangutan group fecal microbial communities from fecal samples from Wisconsin, USA - O1105 metagenome | ecosystem: Host-associated > Mammals > Digestive system > Large intestine > Fecal... | reverse complement strand
TTTCCCTGCAACTAAAGCTCTGCTATTTTCCACCAAAGAAAAAAGCAAATCATCCGAAACCGTCTCGTCCAGCACTAGCGACACCCACGATTTCTTGCTCATATGGTAAGACGGGTAAATGCCGCTTATTTCAAGCAATCGGGGCAAGTCTTTGGGTTTAACTTTGATATTGATAATCTCGATTTTCTGTTCCAATGCCTCTTTTGACCACGTTTCATCGCCCAAATCCAACTTTCCACGCGCAACCGTCATAATCAACGCATACCACTTATGATTCTGCGGGTAACGGTAAGACGAAAACTCAGGATATTTTTCAAAAGGATGGTCATACATGTCGCCATATGTCGCTTGCAAGTAGTGTGCGAGACGATTGGTTTGTGGATTGAGAAATGGCAGAGCTTCAAAGCAAGCTGTCGCCACACGTTCAAGCACCGCAAGATAAGCTTCTCTGACTTGCCCAACAAAATTTCCCATTGCTTGCGCCACATGAATGGCAAGATATTCCTCGTTCAAATCAGTATCAATCACATGAGTTGACACCTCCCCATCTGCCGCAACATGAACACGCACTTCAAAAGCGCCGTCCAAAATAGTTTCGCAGAACTCATAACCACCCTGTGATTTCTGAAAACCAAACGGCACCAAGCGCTCAAACACCACCCGCTTCTTCCTAAAAATATCCGATTCAAATGACATAGGGACTCCTTCAAGTAGAAATATATCATCATTATAACAAATTTTTCTTTATAATCATTACTTTTAGTTTGACAAGTTTACTTGGCAGGACTATAATTAATTCGACAATAAAACTTGGCAAGAGGTGAATATTATGAACAAAGAAGATATTTTAAAAATGGCTCAAACTGAAAAAATTGATGACTTGGAATTACAAGTGAAAGATAAATCAATAATGTGGTCGTATTTAGTGATGATTGTATTGGCTGCTTTATTTAGCTTTTTTAAGGCATTGCATGGTTTTCCGATAACGGATTTAACGGCTACAATCTGTGCTTCTATTTGCGCAAATGCTTTTTACCGCTATTTAAAAACCAGAAAACAACAAGACCTTTTCCTAGCAATCGCTATGTTTATTATTGCACTAATAGCTACAATTCACTTTTTTATAGGATAGCAACCAATGAATAACAAACTTGAATTAAAAAACAATGTCAAACAAAGTCGTCTTGAAAAAAATCTCTCCCAAGCCACATTGGCTAAACTAGTCGGAGTATCTCGAAATACCATTAGCTCAATTGAAACAGGGCAATTTAGCCCAACAGCTAAACTAGCTTTATTATTGTGTATTGCCCTCGATAAAAAATTTGAAGACTTGTTTTATTTTTAACAAACCAATAACCCCACCTCAACCATTAGTTGAAGTGGGGCGTTTTTTTATAATCGATTTATTATTTCACCAATTTTTTCATGTCTTCGATACGAGCGACTGTTGCGTCGTATTTGGCTTGGTAATCGACTTGTTTGTCGCGTTCTTTTTGGACAACTTCTGGTTTAGCGTTAGCGACGAATTTTTCGTTGCCGAGTTTGCGTGCCACCATATCCAATTCTTTTTGCCATTTAGCAAGTTCTTTGTCAAGACGTGCCAATTCTTCTTCAACGTTAAGAAGGTCAGCAAGTGGTAAGAAGATTTCAGCACCTGTAATCACGCTAGACATTGCCAATTCTGGTGCTTCAATGTCAGAAGAAATTTCTAGTTTTTCAGGATTTGTGAAGCGTTTGATATAGTTCACATTGCTGTTAAAGAAGTTTTCCAATTCTTTATCACTTGTTTTCACGAGAAGTGTAATTGGTTTACTTGGAGCAACATTCACCTCGCTACGTGCGTTACGGACAGCACGGATAAGGTCTTTAAGACTTTCAACACCTTTATGCGCAGCTTCATTTTCAAATGCTGGATTAACAGTTGGGTATTCAGCTGTTACGATTGAACCTTCAGAAATTTGTTCAAAGATTTCTTCAGTAACAAATGGCATGATTGGGTGAAGCAAACGAAGAATTTTATCAAGAGTGTAAAGAAGAACTGAACGAGTGATAACTTTTTCATCTTCATTGTCGCTGTAAAGCACTTCTTTTGTCAATTCAACGTACCAGTCAGCAAATTCATCCCAGATGAAGTTATAAAGGATATGACCAGCCACACCAAATTCAAATTTATCAAAGTTTTCAGTAACTTTGGCAATTGTTTCATTCAAGTTGTGAAGAATCCAGCGGTCAGTTACGTTACCAGCCGTACCAGCAACAACTTTGTCAACATTTGCGCTAGCTTGGTCAAGCGTAAGGTCTTCATTGTTCATCAAAATGTAACGAGAAATGTTCCAGATTTTGTTAATGAAGTTCCAAGCGGCGTCCATTTTTTCGTAAGAGAAACGAACGTCTTGACCTGGTGCAGAACCGTTTGATAAGAACCAACGAAGCGCGTCAGCACCGTATTTTTCGATAACGTCCATTGGGTCAATACCGTTACCAAGTGATTTAGACATTTTACGTCCTTGTTCGTCACGGATAAGACCATGGATAAGCACGTTTTCAAATGGACGGCGTCCTGTAAATTCCAATGATTGGAAAATCATACGTGACACCCAGAAGAAGATGATGTCATAACCAGTTACCAATGTAGATGTTGGGAAGTAACGTTTGAAGTCTTCTGCTTCTGTGTCAGGCCAACCCATTGTCGAGAATGGCCATAGCGCTGAACTGAACCAAGTGTCAAGCACATCTTCGTCTTGAGTCCATCCGTCACCTTCTGGAGCTTCTTCACCGACGTACATTTCACCTTCAGCATTGTACCATGCAGGAATTTGGTGACCCCACCATAATTGACGAGAGATAACCCAGTCGTGAACGTTTTCCATCCATTGTAGGAAAGTATCGTTGAAACGTGGTGGGTAGAATTTTACTTCGTCATCAGTGTCTTGGTTAGCAATGGCATTTTTAGCCAATTGGTCCATTTTAACGAACCATTGTGTTGACAAACGTGGCTCAACTGGCACACCAGTACGTTCTGAATGACCAACGCTGTGAACCATTTTTTCGATTTCAACAAGCGCACCGATTTCTTCCAATTTTTTAACGACAGCTTTGCGAGCTTCAAAGCGATCCATACCAGCAAATTCACCAGCAAGTTCATTCATTGTACCGTCATCATTCATGACGTTGATTTGTGGCAAGTTATGACGCTGACCAACTAAGAAGTCATTAGGGTCGTGTGCTGGAGTGATTTTAACTACACCAGTACCAAATTCTGGGTCAGCGTGTTCATCACCAACGATTGGGATAGCTTTGTTAACGATTGGAAGGATAACATTTTGACCAATCAAATCTTTGTAACGGTCATCATTTGGGTTAACCGCAACGGCTACGTCACCGAACATTGTTTCAGGACGAGTTGTGGCAACTTCAAGGCTACGTGAACCATCTTCCAACATGTAGTTCATGTGGTAGAAAGCACCTTCGACATCTTTGTGGATAACTTCGATATCAGAAAGGGCTGTACGAGCTTTTGGATCCCAGTTGATGATAAATTCACCACGATAAATCCAACCTTTTTTATAAAGTTCAACAAAGACTTTACGAACCGCTTTTGACAATCCTTCATCAAGGGTGAAACGTTCACGTGAGTAGTCAACAGAGATACCCATTTTACCCCATTGTTGTTTGATTGTTGATGCGTATTCATCTTTCCATTCCCAGACTTTATCAAGGAATTTTTCACGACCAAGGTCGTAACGTGAGATACCATCTTCAGCAAGACGTGCCTCAACTTTTGCCTGTGTTGCAATCCCCGCATGGTCCATACCAGGAAGCCATAAAGTATCAAAACCTTGCATACGTTTTTGACGGATAATAATATCTTGCAAAGTAGTATCCCAAGCGTGACCAAGGTGAAGTTTACCAGTTACGTTTGGTGGTGGAATAACGATAGAATACGGATGAGCTTTCTTATCGCCAGAAGGCTTGAAAACATCCTCATCTAACCATTTTTGATAACGCCCAGCTTCAACCTCAGCTGGGTTATATTTTGGTGAAAGTTCTTTTGACATATTGTGTCCTTTCTAATAATCTATTTAAAATATTTATCTGAAGCCTCCATATAGGTTCTTCGGATAAAATATATCATTAATTTACTGAGTCCATAAGCAATAGCCACTGAACATATCAACATAATAGATGAAGCAAAAATACTTGCTGTAAAATTCGAAGACGTCACCCTATCTAATACAGAAATCAGTAAAACTTTTAAAGTATTAACCTGTTCTATCTGTCCATTTTTTAAGATTTGTTTTGTAAACATAGAAGACATGATATTGAACACAAACAATGTATTAAAACTCATCATTTGTAAATAATATATATACTTCTTCATAACCGGTGTAGGAGCTTTGAAACAACCTCTTGGGACTACGTTATTCACTCCTCCGATAAAAACTGGTATTAGCATAGGTAAAAACCATGTTAAAATTACAATTAAATCACTTTCAATTTGATCTAAAAGGATTAAAAAGACTGATGCCAAGCCAACTAATATCCAATTAGATATCACAGCTTCTTTGTCCTCTCCTCCTTTATCAATATCTTCATACACAAACATCCAAAGATAAACATTAAAAGACATAAGTATCAACAACAACAATATCGTATCGGATTGTAATGCATCTAATTGGAAAAAAGGGGTAAGATACAAAGACATAGATAATAACGAAGTAAGATATGACTTTAGATTTGAATTCCAAAATACTTTTCCTAATTGTTTAGAAATCTGATTTTGCTTTCTATAACTCAAAACAGATAGATACCCTCTAATAAAAGGCAAAATTAGGAATAATACTGTACAAATTGAAATTACAATAAAAGGTTCAATAATATCTTGAGATATTGGTGATTCATTAAAAAACTGTTCTATATTTGTTTTATACTTTTCTATAATGGATTTTCCACAAAGACATATGCTGATAAAAAATCCATCAAACAAATTAAGAACTACAAATGTGTTTCTACTTTTTTGAACATAAGTTTTAAAACTTTGAAACCTTTGCTCAAATAGTAAAGCATAAATTACAAGTAAAGATGACTGTAATAAAGTAATTAATCTATAATCCAAAAACAGTAATATTCCAGCTAATATTCCTAGAAGCCAATAGATAGTTTGAAGATTTTTAGATATTTGTAAACTTCTTAATCTGAAACCATATACCACCATTAATATTCCTAAAATAACCTCAGTAATATAGATAGGTGCAATTGATAAGATATTATCTGGAAGCAAACTTGGCGGAAAAATCAGAACAATTAATATTAAAAAAGAAACTGTAACTATAGCAGGCAGTAACGCCAACAGATACCAAAATAATCTTTTCATCTCCCCTCCCACTCACTTTTTAATAGTCCATAGCGCAATAGGTCACAACGTTTTCCTTGTGCGTCTTTGCGGTCGCGGATTCGAGCTTCGAGGGTGAAACCTAGTTTTTCAGCAATACGTTGGCTTGCTTTGTTGTAACCATAACATTCAATTTCAATTTTGTGGAGATTGAGTAGGGTAAATCCAACTTCCAACAGCGCACGCGCAGCTTCTGGCACGAATCCTTGCCCCCAATAATCTGGATGAAGCAGATAGCCCATTTCAAGAACATCATCAGCATGGCGCTTATTAAAATCAACCGAGCCAATGACCTTATTTGTCCCTTTTAAGCAAATACCATAACCAGACGGTACCTTTTGCTCAACCCAGCGCTTTGGCATAATGTTTTCAAGATAATATGCCTCTGCTTCTACGCTTTCTGCAGGTGGAAAACCAGCTGGCCAAGTCACTTCTGGCAAGCTTGCATAAGCAAAAATATCCTCAGCATCTGAGACCAGACGTGGGCGTAAATATAGCCGTTCTGTCTCAATATCAGGAAGTTTACTGTCCTTAATCTGACCCAAAATTTTAATCATAAGTTCTCTCCCATTTTGGTGATAAAAAATCGCCCCTGTCTTTCGACAGGGACGAACTTTTTATAAATCCGCGGTACCACCCACATTCGAGTGACTAGCACTCGCAACTTGATTATTCAGTTACAACGTTCAGCAACCAGCCTTAACATTTGTACGGATTTCTCAACCACACCGCTTTCTGTAACAAATGGTCTTTAAGACACCTCTGAATGTTTTTATTTTAACAGATTTAGTCAGCTAACGCAAATAGATTAAGCTTTGAAAGCTACGCCATTTTCTTTCAATTTATTAACAGTTGCTGGACCAATTCCTTTAAAGGCCAAAACGTCTTTTTCAGTGAAGTTTTTAAAATCAGAAACTGATTTAATCCCTTCATTGTAAAGTGTTTCAATAAGTTTTGGTCGAATGCCTTCTACGGCAGAAATCGCTGAAAATTCTTCCAAACTAAGAGTCGCTTTTGAAACAACATTAGTAGCTACTTTAGCAGTTGCTGTTGCAGCTGTTTTGATAATGCCTGCGCGTTTCAATTTCAATAAGTACTCTTTTTTTCGATTCTTTTTCTTTGCCATTTTAGTAATTTCTCTCCCCTAAAAGATTATCTGGTAATTCGTGGAAACCTTTTCCGGCTTTATAATTAGCAAATTTGCCTTGGATAAATTTGTAAGCATCTAACTTACTTTCATAACGGATGTAGGCATCAGCTGCGCGTTCATCCTTATCTTCTTCCACAATCTTACGACTAGCTTCCATCGCCATTTCGTTGATTGCGATTTGTGAATCTACCCAAGCTTCAAATTCTTTTAAAAATTCTTGTTCGTAAGTCATAAACACCTCTCGTCTGATTTCCTAGGTCATATTATAACACAAACATAGGCAAAAAGAGAAGTTTGTAAAGGATTTGTAACATGATTTCCACGAATCATTTCTTTTTACAGGGAAATTTTCAGAAAAACCATCATTTTTAGTGAATTATCTTGTTTTTTCCAGAGTTTTTAAGTAAAATATTAAAAATATTTTGAAATTCAAGGAGGATGTGTTGGCATGATTTTATCACAATTTGACCATCAGCAAACGGCGATTATTAACCCAGGGGATGTCATCCAAGCTTTGCCAGATTTTCCAAAAACCGCTGTGACCTGTTTTGCAAGAGGAACTTTCGCACGAATCTTAGCTGAATTTCCTCACCGTGAAATCGCAAAAACAAGTGTCGCAAATTTGGAAATTCCAATCTATGAGCTAAATTTTCAGGGTCAAAAAATTGCTTTTTTCAACTCCTATGTTGGAGCAAGTGGCTGTGTTGCTATTTTAGAGGATATTATTGCTATGGGCGCTGAAAATATCCTTGTTTTTGGTACGTGTGGTGTCCTAGATAGCAGTATCAAAGAAACCTCAATCATCATTCCTACAAGCGCTATTCGCGACGAAGGCACCAGCTATCACTACGCTCCGCCAGCAAGTGAAATTGCGCTCAATCACACCTATCGCAAACAGTTTAAACAGTTTCTTGATGCGCAAAATATCTCCTATACAGAAGGAAAAGTTTGGACAACTGACGGCATTTACCGTGAAACTCATCAAAAGACGGCAAATCGAAAGACACAAGGTGCTATCGCCGTTGATATGGAATGCTCTGCGATTGCCGCATTTGCCAACTTCCGCAAGATTAATCATTTTCAATTCTTTTATTCGGCTGACAATCTAGACGCTGAAGCTTGGGAACCTCGAACTTTGGCTAACGATGCTGACCTTGAAACCAAAGACCGTATTGCAAACATTGCTTTAAGTTTTGCCGTTGAATTATTCCGTTAAAATCATTATAATAGTGATAACTTTTTTTCCGAAAAGAGGAGAAACATGGACATTCAATTTAAATCATTTACTGACGAAGATACCGCTCAAGCCATTGCAATTTGGAATCAAGTCGTGACCGACGGAGTAGCCTTTCCACAAACTGAAAGCTTAACCTTTGAGACAGGAAAAGCCTTTTTCAAAGCCCAAACTTACACAGGCGTTGCCTACCAAGCGGATACTGGACAAATTGTCGGTCTGTATATTCTTCACCCAAATAATGTAGGACGTTGTGGACATATTTGCAACACCAGCTACGTTGTTGATAGTCATTTTCGTGGACAACATATCGGTGAAAAACTCGTCCGCCATTCTATGGTGACTGCTAAAAAATTAGGATTTAGAATTCTTCAATTCAATGCCGTTGTCAAATCAAACCAAGCCGCACTTGCCCTCTATCAAAAACTAGGCTTCCACCAACTTGGAACGATTCCTGCAGGATTCCTCAATAAAAACAATGAGTACGAGGACATTATTCCACACTATTACGACTTAACCAAACTGCCTGATTAAGCAGATTCACATCAATAAAAAGCATTCTGATATTACCTTTATGGTAACCTAGCAGGATGCTTTTAGTTATTTTGTTCAAGCTATCCGTTCAGATAAAAGTAATCAGTATAGCACAAAAATAATAATTTTCAAGTCTTGCAAAACACAAAATATAGTGCTAAGATTTTATACAGAACACAAGATATTGTGTTTAATATGCAGTTTCAACAAGAACGATTTCTTGCCACTACATAGATAATACTTAGAGAAAGGAGGCTATCTTCTTATTTCCACAATACCATAACTTCCACCAAACATTTACTACCATTTTCTAAATAGATACTCAAATCTATTTCTATAACTATTCTCACTTACATTAGCATATTGGAGGTGCATTACCATCGTGATTATTCTAGCAGGAATGATAGGAGTTGGAAAAACTACCTATACTTCTCTTTTAGCCAAAGAATTAGGCACAACAGCTTTCTTTGAACCTGTTGATAACAACCCTATTTTAGATAAATATTATGAAGCCCCTGAAAAATACGGCTTTGCTTTGCAGATTTATTTTCTAAATAAACGCTTTAAAGCCATTAAAAAAGCTTATGATACTGATAATAATGTCTTAGACCGTTCCATCTACGAAGATGCTCTCTTTACGTATATCAATACCCTTCAAGGCAGTATCAGCGAACAAGAATATAAGATTTACCTAGAATTGTTAGATAACATGATGGAGGAAATTGACGGACTTCCTAAAAAATCCCCTGATTTGCTCATTTACCTCGAAGGCAGTTTTGACCACATCATGAACAACATCAAAAAACGTGGACGTGATTTTGAACAGCCTGATAATGCTAACGGGCTCACTGATTACTACAAACTCCTTCACACACACTACAACAGCTGGTATGAAAACTACCAATACAGTCCTAAAATGAAAATCAACACCGACCATATCGATGTTACAAAATCAGAGGACTGGGCAAAAGTTTATCAAATGATCCGTCAAGAAATGAAATCAATTGGAATTGGAGATTAACATTTTTTGAAAAAACAATTATCACTTAAAAATTCTTTCAACCTTGCATGGAATCGCCTAAACACTAAAGAAAAACTGTTTGTCATTATCGCTTTTCTGGCGTCACTTAGCTTTACCCTCTATGGCATGTTACCGACACTAGTCACAGGTGATTTTACCGCCTTAAATACTCTCTCAATTATCATGTCAATCTTTGGCTTTATCGGAACATGGACTTTGGCGCTCCAATGGCAGCACACCTTTAAGGCAAATGGGATTCAAAACATCGCTGGGATTTTAGTTGCTGGAATGCAAGGCATTTACGGTGATATGTTTACAAGTTTTTATTACCTCGTAACCGAATTTATCGGGCATTACAGTTGGAAAAAACGCCGTAATGATAATGGTGAACTTGTTGTCGATAAAAAAATTCGGAGCCAAAGACGTCTTTCTCGCTATCTTCTTTTGGACAATTGGACTTGGCTTTCTGTCTTACTGGATGGGTGGACAAAAAATTGTCCTCGATGCTTTGACAAACGGACTATCATTCACCGCCCAACAACGACAAGTAAAAGGGCACCTTGATGGCTACTACATTTGGCTTTTGGTTGACTTTCTTAGTTTTATGCTATTTATTTCCATTGGAAACCAAATCGTCGCTTTCAGCTACCTCGGCATGTTTGCTCAAGGATTAGTTGGGATTATGATTTGGAAAAAAGGCAAAGGACAAGCTTAAATTTCCACTAAAAAAAGCCTCAAGCGAGGCTTCCAAAACATCTTTGCCGCCACCGAGAATTGAACTCGGAACGGAGCATTACCATTGCTCTATTATACCATTTAACTATAGCGGCTACCTACTTATAGTAACATGAAATCACTTTCCTAGCAAGAAAAAGTTACCCAACTCATTCTTGTCAAACTACTCCACTAAACCTGCATTTCATGTTTATAAATGAAAGCTTAACTCAGAATATGAGTTAAGCTTTTTGTGTAACTTCATGAATTGATTTGACAGGTTTTACATGGTTATCGTGCTCACCTAACATTTTTTCCATCCAAATCATATCATACCAATGGTTAAATTTATAGCCAGACTGGTGAAATTTTCCGACTAACTGGTAACCAAGGGCACGGTGGAATTTTTCACTGCCATTTGTCAAATAAGCATCTTCTGTCTCAGTTGAAGCAATGCAAGCATTGAGATTCAAAATTCCCATTTTTATCAAGTATTCTTCCAAAGCACGGTAAATTTGACGTCCTACACCTTTTCCACGCGCAGCCTTGTCCAAATACACCGTTGCCTCAGCCGACCAAGCATAGGCAGCTCTTGGATGAAAAGATGACGCATAAGCATAACCCAAAATCTGCCCTGCCTCTTCTGCTACCAAATACGGATAAAAAGCCATAATAGAGCGCATTCGTTCCTGAAATTCCTCTAAACTTGGCACCTCATACTCAAAAGTAATAGCCGTCTTTTCAACATAATAACGATAAATAGCAAGTAAATCTTTGGCATCCTCTAAACGAGCCAAACGAATGATAACTGTCATATTTCCCAAAATACCCTCTCGAACGTAATTTTTCACCAGTATATCGAGAAAATCCTTTACTGTCAAAAATAAAGTAACATCTTTCGTTAGCTATTTTCTACTCTTAAAACGTTATTTACTCTGTTCGAATAACCAATCACGCATCAGCTTGCCATTGCTTCTGTCCGTATTTGCTATATGTAGGAGTAGTTGATTTCAGGCTTTTGCCCAAAATAGAAATCACTTACGCACCAATTTCACTACTGCTTCTGTCCGTGCGGTATGCGGAAACATATCCACCGACTGAATGTAATGAACGTCGTAAACTTTACTCAACTTGACCAAATCTCGAGCTAACGTTGCAGTATTACATGACACATAAACCATTTTAGCAGGCTGATATTTCAAAATAGTATTCAAAAGCTTATCATCAAGTCCCGTACGTGGTGGGTCAACAATCAAAGCATCCGCGCGGTAACCTTCCTTGTACCACTTAGGAATAATATCCTCTGCGCGCCCAGCTTCGTAGTGAGTATTCTCAAAGCCCATACGCTGCGCATTTTTCTTGGCATCAGCAATCGCCTCTGGAATAATATCCATACCGCGAACGCTCTTCACCTTAGCTGCAAATGCAAAACCAATTGTCCCAACACCACAATAAGCATCAATAACATGGTCATTTTCTGAAACATCAAGCGCTGCAACAGCTTGGCCATACAACACTTCTGTTTGCTGTGGATTCAACTGGTAAAAAGCTCGTGGCGAAAGCGAAAATTGATAATCTAAAACTTCCTCGGAAATATCAGCATTTCCCCAGATAACTTCAGTTTTTTCACCATAAATTTCACTTGATTTAGAACGGTTAACATTAACAGCAATTCCTTTAATCATGTCAAATTCAGCCGTTAATTGCTTAATGACAGGGGCTAAAAAAACATCTCGACTAGTGATAAAAATCAGCTGCACTTGATTAGTCGCAATAGCTTTACGAATCATAACCGTACGCACCCCAGCAATTTTACGTTCATCGTAAATTGGAATGTGGTGCTTTTCTAAAAGTTCAGTCACACGATTAATAATCGCTTGTGTCAATTCATCTTGCACCAAGCAATCTCTAATATCAACCAAACGATGACTACCTTCTTCAAAAAGACCAGCTTTTACACTTCCTTTAAATGAACGTGTTTGAAATTGCAACTTGGCACGATAATGATATGGCACCTCCATACCAAGCGTATGGCGAATATCATAATTCTCATAGCCAGCAGGCTTAAATTTTTTCAACGACTGAGCAATCAAATCATCCTTAAACTCTAACTGCTTATCATAACGAAGATGCATGATTTGACAACCACCACATTTTCGGTAAATCGGACACGCGGGCTCCACACGAAATTTCGATTTTTTATTAATGGTTATCAGTCTTGCTTGTGCAAAATTACGTTTAACCGCTGTAATCTGACAAAAAATATCCTCACCCTTCAAAGCACCTGGGACAAACACCAAGGTTTTCTTATAAAATCCAATCCCTTCACCATTGATTCCCATACGCTTAATTTTCAAAGGAATTTTTTGCTTTACTTTTAAATTCATTAGTGACTAAATATGACTCCTATATCTTTTAAATTTTCTATCGTAACTTTTCCAATTTTCGGCAAATCCAAAATCTCTTCTTCAGACCATACTTTGAAATCATTGATGCTATAAATACCATTTTCTTCAAAGACATCAAGCTGCGCTGTCGTCAAAAAATCAAGCTCATCCAACAGTATATCCATTACCGTATCCAAACAATAACTGCTCAAATACCCCGAAAGATAACTTGCTGCTCTCTCCACCAACGGCAAAACAAGATGAAACGCCGCATAAACAACCTCAATATCATTTTCGGCATACTCAAGTTTTAAACCAGAATCATCTTCTGCCAAAACCTTGCTCAATGACAAATCCGAACGTAAACAAAAGTCCTCAAATCCCTCAACTTCATCAAATAATCGTTTGAGCAATTCATGAGCAGTAAAATCATCATCCGCAAGAATCGCACCAATCAAAAGAAGCGTTTGTAGCAAATAATCATGTTCATAAGAAACACAATTCTCACAAAAAGCCTTAGCTGATGCATAATCCGACATCAAAATATAAAGTGACACAATTTCATAATGACAACCATGGTCACCATTTTCATCACATTTATTTAACTCCTCAAACTGTGTTAAAGCCTTTTGATAAAGTCCATTTACCTTATAAAGCGATGCTAATCTCAATTTTTCACTAAAAAAAGCAAAAGACATTTGTTCAGAATTCCCAGCCAAAGAATCGAGCATCTCTTCAAGAGCCTTGATATCAAAATACAAATCATCCGACAACCGAACATCTCTAGGCACAACTTGTTCATCTCTTTTGCCAGCAAAATCAAGCACATCATCGTCAAACATGAAATCATCCAAATCCCAAAAATCTTCCCCTGCTAACTCAGAAAGCTCTTTTTTCTGAAGAATTGTCTCCCAATCAATTATTTTATTCTTATCACCTTTCATCATCTCACCCTCCCATCTCTACACTTTAATTCTAATCTCTTCTATTTTAACATTTTTGTTATAATGAATATATGAAAATCACTAAAATTGAAAAGAAAAAACGACTTTATCTTTTAGAAATCGACGCTGATGATAAACTTTACGTTACAGAAGACACTATTGTTCACTTCATGTTAAGTAAAAATATGGAAATTGACGAAGCAACACTCAAAGACATTCAAAAATTTGCTCAGTTTTCTTATGGCAAAAATCTAGCGCTTTATCACATTTCTTTTAAACAACGCACAGCTGCCGAAGTCAAAAAATACCTTGAACAGCATGATATTGACAGCCTTTATATCCCTGAAATTCTTGAAAATCTCAAAAAAGAAAACTGGATTAACGACGAGCAATACGTTGAGACGTATTTATCACAAAATCTCAATACAGGTGACAAAGGTGCCTACGTTTTAAAACAAAAACTCATTCAAAAAGGAATTAATTCCCAACTCATTGACCAAAAATTAGCCAATTTAGACTTCTCACCTCTCTCCGAAAAAGTAGCTCAAAAACTTCTCCGAAAATATCAGCATAAACTCTCAACAAAAACACTTAAAGATAAAATCATTCAAAATATGATGAATAAAGGTTTTTCCTACTCAGAAGCCAAAATAGCTTTTGAAAACCTTGAAGTTGAAAAAGATAACGAACAAGAATTTGAATTACTTTATAAAGAACTCGATAAACAATACCGAAAATATAGTAAAAAATATGACGGCTACGAATTAAAACAACGACTAACCCAGTCACTCGCACGAAAAGGCTTCAGTTTTGATGATATAGCCAGCGCCCTCAGAGACTATTTATAGAAATAAATAACATTTCTAAGTGTCTTTTTTCAGAAAATTATGATAAACTATAACAGATAAGTTTAATTGTAGAAAGTTGGTAAGGCATGAAATTACCTAAGGAAGGCGACTTTATTACAATTCAAAGTTATAAGCATGATGGTAGTTT
>Ga0129313_1001519_pt1 | contig 14375 bp, 12 predicted proteins | sample O1105metagenome_FD_94436 | JGI IMG/M metagenome (GOLD analysis project Ga0129313, IMG submission 94436) | Orangutan group fecal microbial communities from fecal samples from Wisconsin, USA - O1105 metagenome | ecosystem: Host-associated > Mammals > Digestive system > Large intestine > Fecal... | reverse complement strand
CCGCTTGGGCTGCCGCCTGTGAAGTACCGGGAGTGGATGCGGGCGCAGCAGGCAGCCTGACCGGTGCTGCCGAGCTTTTCAGATTTTGGGTGTTTCCCGACTGCACATTTCTTGACATTTCCATTGTTTTTCTTCAAAAACAGCCATAAGACACCACCAAAATCCTTGGGACATCTGCGTTTGCGGGAACCAAGACGCCAGCCGCTCTGAAATTTTCTTCAAAAGACGCCACAACCGACTGCGCTGAAACCCCCGTCAACTGCCCGCACTGCGGGCAGAAGTGATTGGGCAGAGCGTCGGTTCCGACGCCAACCCTTTATCCTGCTTTCTTTTTCGTCCTCGAAAAAGGCTCGAAAAGCGCAGGAAACGCAGTCATACCAATGTTTCCAATGCATCGGTCATACGGACTTCAAGGGTCTCTCAAACGCCGTTACAAACACCCATCCCCTACTTCCATCAATGGGTACCACACGGCAAAAAAGCTCTTGTCGCAATCGCCTGCAAAACGGCCCACATTCGCTTTTGCGGATGAAAGTGGGTACACACTCGCCTTTGCCAACAGGATCGCACACAACGGCACACACGCCGAAACAGGTGGCGTTTTGGGTGGGGGTGGTATCACTACCCTCGGAACGTTCCACACGTTTCGGAAACCCTGCGTGGCCGGGGTTTAAAACGGCAAACTTTGCCGCTTTGGGATCTTGGTCGGGGGTGCTCCCAAAGAACGCAGAGAGCCTCGGGACAGCGATGCGCTTATGCGCGTCGCTGTCCCGAGGCGTCGCGGCCCCGCTGGGCTGCGTGATCTTTTCCGTTTCTGTCGAAATTTATGGCTTTACGCCCCGCACTCAGGGCTTTCTATGCGTGCGAGGTGGGGGTGGTATCACTACCCCCGGCGTGCGCTGTGTACTGCCGAAGTTCTCGGCGCCCGCTTGTCAAAGCAGCTTATTTGCCGTTTTCTGAGGTTGCTGAGCAGTATTCTCTGTGCGGTCCCTTTTTCTGCTAATATGCAGATATCCCTGTCGGCAATTTCAGTTGCAAACGCTTTCCCTCCTCCAACCACAGCGGGGCTTTGTGCTTCCAGCAGAATTGCGTCCAACAGAACAACTACGGTCTCGTTGGGATGCATGGATTCATCAAGTTTCGGTTGTCTAATTGTATTAGATTCGTCATCAACTTATACCACAAGATCGTAATTTAGATTGCACCATAAAATTTATGAGTGACTCATAAACTGACCAATATCTTTCGCTTTCGTTGTATTCACTCTATGATAGGCACAACAAGAGAGCTGCAAGGCTCACTATGAGGTTCATTCGTTCTTCCTCCTAAGAATCTCATATTGGTTTTCTTTCAGCATCGTTTACGTTTTTAGGATATGGTCAAGTCGGTCAAAGCAGCCCCGGACTGCCGGGGTCATCAGGTTGATGAGCACACCGTCCAGCAAGGCAAAGATCACCGTGCCCTCCCGCACCACGCCCAGCCCCAGACCAGCCCGCCAGCAAATCAGCAAAGCAAAAATCACATAGGCAAAATCCAAAAATATCTTGCAGGTGCCATAGCGCATACGAACCCGCTCCGCCACCAGCGCGCAGAACGCCTCGGCGGGATAGTTGGTGAAGTTGCAGTTTTTGGTAATGGTAAAGCCCAGACTGATCAGCCCCATTCCGCACAAGAAGCAAAGCATCTGCTGGAGATACCCTTGGGGAGCAAGGTGCTGGAACGGTGCAAAGCGATAGCGGAAAAAGTTCAGCAAGGCACCGTGAGCCAGAATGGGAAGCAGTTGGAAGCAGCGCTCCCACTCGAATTTGCTCCGCAGCATGAGAAGCTGGAGCAGGAAAAACACGCCGTACAGGTAAAAGCTGGCGGTCCCCACCTTGATTCCGGCGGCGCCCGCAATAGCGGAGGCCGCCGCCGTGGAGGTGGTCTGCCCCAGTCCCGCGATAATGCCCAATGTGACGCCTGCGCACAAAACCGTGACGCCTGCCAGCATTTCCACCGTATGAATCAATCGTTGTTTCCTCTGAACAGACACGGAGAGCCTCCTTGTTATAAGGATGCCGGGGCTACTGGGATCAAACCAGCGGCCCCGGCAAAGCAATTATTATGGTAAATCAGATTAGAAGCCGATGGCAATGGCCACGCCCATGGAAACGAACGCGAACAAGAAATAGATGGCCATCAAGGGCAGGAAGAACTTGTACCACTTCTGGACAGGCACCTTGGCATAGTTCAGGAAAATCATCAGGGTGCCGTAGCTGAACCAGAACATATTGGTGATGCCATCGCCGAACTGATAGGCCAGAACAGCGGTCTGGCTGGTGAGGCCCAGCTCCATAGCGATGGGAACGATGATGGGAGCCAGCAGAGCGCCCTTGCCGGAGCCGGAGGGGATCAGGCCGTTGATGAAGGACACCAGAATTACGATGCCGATAGCGGCGGCCAGCGGGGGCAGGCCCTTCAGCAGCTGCGTGGCGTTATAAACGATGGTGGCGTTGATGTTGGCGGAGTTCATGACCCAGTACACGCCACGAGCGAAGCCGATCACCAGCGCGCCGCCCACAGCGCCGCCGGCGCCCTTAACAAAGGAGTTTGCAATCTCAGAGGGATGCAGCTTACCTACGATGCCAGAGAACAGCGCGGAAGCCAAGAAAACGGCGGATACGTCATCAATGCCCCACTTCACGCCGCCGAAGCCCTTCTGCATACCGATGACGGTCATAATCATAGCGGCCAAAATGCTCAGCAGCACCGCCACGTGGCGGCCGGTAACGGTGACGTCCTTGCTGGTGTCCAGCACCAGATCGGAGACGTCTACGCCGTGGACTAAACTCTTTGCGGGGTCCTTGGCGATACGGTTGGCATACACCACGGTGTAGGCCACGCCGATGATGGTCATGATAGCCCACAGCACGGCGCGGAAGCCCAAGCCTACGAACACGTCGCTGTCAGCGGACAGCAGGCCCATGTTCTGCAAAATGCCGTTGCACACGCCTACGGTGTAGAGGTTGGTAGGGCCGGTAACGAAACCGCCCATCAGTCCGATGATCAGCACGGCACAGGCCACGATGCCGTCATATCCCAGTGCCAGGATCATAGCCACCACCAGGGGTGCGAAGGGGATCAGGGTCTCGATCCAGCCCAGGAAGCCGCCGATGACGGAAAACAGCACCATCAAGGCGATCAGCAGGAACGTGCGGGAGCCAGAGCCGAATTTATGGACCATCTTGGTGATGCTGGAGTCAATGGCGCCGGTGCTCTTGTAGATCTCCAGCGCACCGCCGATCACCAGCACCAGGATCACCAGATTGGAGGTATCCTTGATGCCCATGGGCACGGCCCGGAACAGGTTGAATACATTGTTAAAGTTAAAGGCGTTCTTGGGCAGAGCGGTATAAACGCCGTCTACCAGGGTACCGGGGGTAATGATGAACGTGAACAGCCACGCCACAACAACTACCGCGAAAATCAGGACAAAGGGGTTTAGGTTTAAGGGTTTCTTCTGTTTCATAGGTTTCTTCTCCTCTCCAAATATCAAAGCTGCGTAAAGCAGGGATTCCCTATGGGCGCAGAAAGCTCGGACGCTTACTTAGGCTCGTTGGCCAGTGTCTGAACTGCCGCCAGATAGCCTACGGTGCCCTCCTCCATCATGGCAATGTCGATGCTGTCCCGGGTGGTATGGCACAGCTTGATCTCTGCCGGAGAATAGCCCAGACACTTGACGCCCTTGGCGGCATAGTGGCCGGTGTCGGTGGCGAAGGCCCAGGGCTTGGTCTGAATCTCGCGGCCCACGGCGTCCTCAATGGTGGCCTTGACCTTCTGGATATAGTCGGCGTCAGCGCTGGCGACGAAGGGATTCTCACCCTGATAGCCGCGTCCCTCCACGCCGGTATAGGTAGTCAGGGGGAAGTAGAGCAGCTCCGCCTTAGCGGTGACGCCGTCCACATGGCAGTTTGCGATGGCAGCTTCCAGCTTTCGCTGGACTTCCTCCGGGGTATCGTCCCCGCTCTGGCGGTAGTCCACATAGAGCACGATCTCATTGGGGATGATATTGGTGCCCTCCTCAGAGGAGGTGATGCGGGTGCAGGACATAGTGGAGCTGCCGAACAGTCCGTCGCTGCCCATGGGGACCTTTTGCAGTTCCGGCAGCAACTGGGCCAGAAAATCGAAGGGATTGTGGCCCACATGGGGAATAGAAGCGTGGCAGGACTTGCCGGTAATGGTGATGACGCCGCAGCAGCGGCCTCGGCTACCGATGGCAATGTCATTCTCCGTAGCCTCACCTACGATGGCGTAATCCGTCAGCATTCGGTTCTCCTGGGTGTGGACCATAGCGCCGTAGCCGGCGATCTCCTCGGAGATCACAGCGGCGGTGATGATGTCACCCTTGGGCAGCAGGCCGGCTTCCTTCAGCAGGAAGGGAACATAGATCTGAATGGCCATGGTGCCTTTGGTATCGGAGGCGCCCCGGCCCCAGACCCGGCCCTCGGCGATCGCGCCGCTGTAGGGGGGGTAAGGCCACAGGCTCTCATCACCCTCGTAGACCACATCCATGTGGCAGTTGAGCATCACAGAACTGCCGCCGCCGGTACCCTTCATGGTGCCGAACACGTTGCCATAGCGGTCCACCTCCACCTTGTCATAGCCCAGTTCCTTCATCTTCTCCTGCACATAAGCGGCCACTTCGCCCTCGTGCAGAGATTGGGAGTTGCGCTGGATCAGCTCCGAAGCGGTATGGACAATGTCGTCCTTGTACTTCGCGGCGATCGTTTTCAATACCTCGTTCATAGCTTCCTCACTTTTCATGTTTTATGAAGACCAGCTGCCGTGGGAATTGTGTCCCGCAGCAGCCAGAGATCATGCAATAGAACGCTTAGACCTTCTCCAGCGCCTCATCCAACTCGGCGATGATGTCCTCCGCATCCTCCAGACCAATGGAGAATCGCAGCTGCCCCATGGAGATGCCTGCGGCCTTCATATCCTCAGGGCTGTAGGCTCGGTGGGAAGTCTTGGCCGGATAGGAGATCGTGGTGGCAAAACTGGCCAGGCTGGGCACAAACTTAATCGTGGAGCACTCACGGATTAAGGCGCTGGCCCCCTGCTCGCCGCCGGCAATATCGGCACTGAGCATACCGCCGCAGCGGCCGTCCACAAACAGCTTGGTGGCCAGTCCATGCGAGGGAGAGGATTCCAGACCGGGATAGTAAACCTTCTCAACCTTGGGATGGCCCTCTAAAAACCGCGCCACCTTCAAAGCGTTTTTAGAGTGCTGCTCCATTCGCAGATCCAAGGTCCGCAGACTCCGGCACAGCAGCCACGCCTCCATGGGACCCATAATGGCACCGTACAGCGTGAAGCAGCGGTGGATCTGGGCAATGTTTTCCTTGTCGGACACCACCGCGCCGCCGATCAAATCGCTGTGACCGCCCAAATACTTCGTGGCGCTGTAGACCACAATATCGGCGCCCATGCTCAATGGCCGGGCCACGGCGGCGGTGGCGAAGGTATTGTCTACCACGAGCTTGCAGCCGTGGGCGTGGGCGATCCCGGCAATGGCGGGCAGGTCATTCACTTCCATCAAGGGATTGCTGATGGTCTCAGTGTAGACCACCTTGGTATTGGGGCGGATAGCAGCCTCCACCTTGGCTGGGTCATCAAACTCCACAAAGGTGACCTCCACGCCAAAGCGGGGCAGTTCATGCTTAAAATAATCATATACGCCACCATATAGGACTGGCGAGGAAACGATGTGGTCGCCGGCCTGCACATTGGCAATAATGGCATTGATGATCGCCGCCATGCCTGAGGAAAACACCAGCGCACCATCAGCCCCCTCAGCTGCCGCCAGCATTTCTTCCGCGGCATCCGTACTGGGATTGGTCATTCTGGAGTACACATAGCCATCGGCCTCTCCTGCATAAACAGCATCCAGAGAGGGCACGTCATCAAACGTGAACACACTGCTCATATAGATAGGCAGCACCTTTGGAACAGAAACACTGGATTGAATTTTCTTCGCCAGCTCCAAATCACCTGTATGGGCCAGCTTTGTTCTCATGTGACTTTCTTTCATGATGGTCGTCCCTTCTCCTTGTTCATTTTAGCATAAAAGCTTGGTGGAACCCCTTGCTTTTTTGTATTATAACAGGTACATTCTTAGAAGTGAAGCAACTGTTTTTCACATAGCGATATGAGTAAAAGTCATTACTCGAGTGGCGTACAAAAGACATTTGTCTGTATTGCGTATTGTGAACAGGATTGTACAGGCTCTCTGTTCCTGCCTGAGCAGCCGCTATATTTTCAACAGCAAAGGAGTCCTGAACCTCTATGACACTTCAGCAGTTACAGTATCTGGTTGCGCTGGCAGAGAGCAACTCGATCAATCAGGCAGCCCAAAATCTATTTGTCTCTCAGTCCGGCATCAGCAAGGCGATCAAGCAGCTGGAAAGTGAACTGGGCTTTCCCCTGCTGGAACGCAGCAGCCGGGGCATCACCTTCACCAGCCGCGGCACAGAATTTCTCCATGACGCTTACAGTCTGATCAAACAGTTCCATACCATGCAGGATCACTATCTGCAAACGGAACCTCAGGGCATGATTACAATGTCCATCACCTCCCGTTACTATATTTTTGTAGCGAAAGCAGTTGCAAAAATGGCAAATCTATTGAAGGAACACAACTATTTTATCCGTCTTCAGGAGGGAAAAGTCAGCGATATCATTCAGGATGTGGCAGCCCGTCGGAGTCAGCTTGGCTTTATATCCTACTATGATACCAACGCAGAGTTTATTCAGCATGAGCTTGAGCGCTTCAATCTGGAATTCCACAGTCTTTGCAGCAACCAGCTCCATGTTTTCCTGTCCAAGAACCATCCGCTTGCCAAAGAACCCAATATCACCCTCTCCATGCTCAGTCCTTACCCATATATCTTCTACGACGGCGGCAACGATCCATACGGCTATACTGAGGAGGTCTTTTTCCCCGTACATCCGCAAAAATCCATCGCCGTATCAGACCGTAGCTCCATGCTGAATATCATCCGCCACTCAGAATGTTATAACCTTGGCTCCGGCTGGCTGTTGGAAGGCTACAGCGAATCCGATCTCATTACCCGCCCCCTCTCCCTTCCCGCTGACACGACCATGCAGGTCGGCTGGATCACCAAACGCGGATATATGCTGGATGCCGAATGTGAACAGTTCCTCAAGTTCTGTCAGGAAGCCCAGGATGACTGCTGCACCGGAAGCCTGTAAATTTATCCGATGTTTATGGACAAAAACGTTCCGAACGGATGTGTTTTCCATACAGCGAGCTTTAAAACAAGCAATCTTGACAGCATCAAAGCGGCGTCTGCGACGCCGCTTTGATGACTTCCACACCGCAAGACTATCCTGTGAAAACGCTTCTGAGCGTTCGCATACCCTGACCCACTTTTGACCCAGAATACGAAAAAAGCGGGCAGGGCTGGACGGAAGCAATGGAAAATCCGCCGAATGACTGGTGGTAAAAAGCACAAATCGGAGCCGAAATGACTCCGATTTGTGCTTGAAACTGCCTCATAACCCGGAGGTCGCAGGTTGTTGGTAAGGTGGCTATCAAAAATTGTGTTACAACCTCAAATGTTTTCGCAAAAAATACTATCTCTGCCCATAAAAGCTTTTTGCAGTGGGAGTAACGTGCATTTTGCTCAGTAACAGCCCTCAAGAGACCTTATACAGTCCAACTCAAAATTTTGAACGAACCATCATTTTACTTGATGACTTTTGTGCGGAGTGTGAAGTCTTCCGACAAACAGAGATATTTGTTTCGCAAAAAATCACAAATATCATTTTTTTTGCTGATTTCATCAATAAATTCTATTTTTCATTAGCTTCCAATGTCATTATACTTCAAAACAAAGAAAATGCTGGAAATGAAAAACAGCTAACCATCAAGGGGGAACATGCCGGGCTGGTCCTTAAACATCACAACACGAAGCAGCTTCAGGAACTGTGAGATCATTTCCTCTTTGTATGTGTCCGAATGGTAGACGGCAACGATTTTTCTGGAGTCGGGGATCCCTCGCGCCATACAGTAAACAATGTTTGGCGCCAGCTCAGCCATTTGTGCTTTCAGGAAAATCGGACTGGTAAACAGATATCCCATATCCTGCGCTACCAGCATGGCGGCTGTCTGCATGGAATCGACGGTGGTCACGAATTTGGGTCTGATATCAAAATGCTCCAGAACCTGATTCGTAATGCCACCGATGTCATTAACTGTGGACGGCAGAATGAGCGGCAGACCCTGTAACTGCTTGGGATCGATTTCGTAAGGATTCTCATAGGAATTTCCTGTGTAGGCCCAGGAAGGAATGATATTGAACGCCCGAGGAACGATCAGCAAAAGCTGCTCCAAGGCCAGCGTTACGGTAACATCCTGCGTACTCACCGGCATACCGCCAATGATGATGTCTGCGTCATTCGATTGCAGTGCCTTCAGCAGAAGCTCATCGCCTTGTTCGATCAGGCGGACACTCACGTCAGGATAGTGCTCATGGAAAAGAGGTAACAGCCGCGGCATCCAAGCGACGCTGTGCATCAGTCCAATTCCGACGTTTAAGATTTCCTCCGGATGCGCCAACTGCTGAAGCCTACCGGATAGCCTCGTTTCGATTTGCCGGATCTTCTTCAATTCCTCAATGCACAACTCTCCCGCCGGTGTAGGCAGGATGGGCGTTTTTGAGCGGTCAAACAGCTTGATACCCAACTCCCCTTCTACCCGGTTGAGATACATGGTCAGCGTTGACTGCGATACAAAGAGGCTCTTGGCGGCACGGGTCAGATTCTGTTCCTTCGCGATGGCGAAGATGTAGTCCATTTTATCAACGATCATCAGCAATCCCCCTTTTTAGAAAGATGACCATCTAAAACGATAGTATGGGAAAAACCGTTAAAAGGCAAGTGTAAATTTTGACGAAAGTGAGGAGCAGCTATGGATACCGGCGCATATCTGCATTCCGTTTTCGGCCTGGAAGGAAAAACCATTCTGGTCACAGGCGCGGCGGGCGGCATAGGAAGTGCCATCAGCCGCGGCCTGGCATCCGCAGGCGGCGAGGTGGCCCTATGCGGCAGAAATCTCGAAAAATGCCGGATCCTGGCAGACGAAATAGCCGCTGCGGGAGGCAAAGCCTCCGCCCATCATTTGGATGTGGCCGATCTGGACAGCATTCAGGGCTGCGTGGACGAAGTAGTCCAGCAATATGGAAAAATTGATGTGCTGTTTAATGTAGCCGGGATCAATAAGCGGGAGGGGCTCCTGGACGTTGCCCCCGAAACCTACGATCGCATTATGAATACCAACCTCAAAGGACTTTTTTTCATAAGTCAGGCGGTTGCGCGGGAGATGTATCGGCAAAAATCCGGCAACATCATCAACATCGGTTCCCATAATGATACAGGGATGCTGGGCGGCTGTTCCGTATATGGCGCAGCCAAAAGCGGCGTTGTGGCGCTGACCCGCTCTATGGCAGTGGAATTTGCCCAATACGGTATTCGCTGCAATGCCATCAGTCCCGGTCACATCCTTACCGAACTGACGCAGGTCACATGGGATCATCCCACCAGAGGCGACTATCTGCGGGAGCGAATCGCCATGGGGCGTCCCGGCAGTCCGGAAGAGCTTGTGGGTATGGCGATTATGCTGGCCTCCGATGCGTCCTCCTATATGACAGGACAGGCCTACCATGTGGACGGCGGCTGCCTTTGCGGCGGAAGCCCTTGGGAATACGATACCCAATATTGAGAAACCTGTGCACGGGTTGACCGCACATGTTTTCATATTTTTAAATTCTTTCAATACCTGAAAAATTCTGCAAGGAGGGGGAATGCTTCCGGCCTGGGCATGGGCCGGCCGTACATGGCGCATAGGGATATGCGGGTTATTTCTCAGTTAAGAAAAGAAAAAGAAAAGGAAAAGGAGCGTTACAAATGTCTGCAACTGGATTTCTGATTCTTCTGATTGTCACCATCGCCCTGCTGATGGTGCTGATTATGAAGGTCAAGCTTCACCCCACATTCGCACTGTTCACCAGCGCCCTGTTTATGGGTCTGGTTCTCGGCCACTTCGAGACGGAGGGCTTCTCCTTCACGGAGGTTCTGAACCTGATTACCTCCGGTTTCGGCAGCACTCTCGGCAGCATGGGCATTCCCATCATGCTGGGCGCCATTCTGGCCATGGGCGTTCAGGATACCGGCGCGGCCAAGTCCATCGCCAACTTCTTCATCAAGCTGTTCCGCGGCAAGAATCTGGAGCTGGCTCCCTCGCTGACCGCCTACATCGTGTCCATCCCCGTGTTCGGTGACATCACCACCATCCTGACCTCCAACATTGCCAACGTCCTCTCCAAGCGCAAGCACATCTCCATGGGCAAGATGGCCGCCTTCACCCAGACCGGCCTGAACCTGACCCACGCCATGGTGCCCCCCACCCCCGGCATTCTGGCCGTTTCCATTCTGCTGGGCGCCGATCTGGGCCTGGTCATCGGCTGGGGCGTTGTGATCTCCCTGATTGCCTTCCTGCTGACCTGGCTGGTGCTGCGCAAGTGGACCGACAAGGAGTTCGTGGAGCCGGTTCCCGAGGTTGTGGCGGAGATTGAGGAGACCTCTTCCAACGATGTGAAGGATATCCTTATCACCGGCGACGATCTGCCCGGCACCTTCGCCTCCTTCCTAACCATTCTGATCCCCGTGATTCTCATTGCCGGCAGCTCCTTTATAAACATGGCGGTTGCTGAGGATGCTCCCATCCGTGCCTACACTGCCATCTTCGGCGATAAGGTTGTGGCGTTGGGTCTGGGCGTGATCTATACCATGCTGCTGGCCGTGTTCCACAAGGCATCCGTCCGCAAGAGCAATAAGGACGTCAGCGGCAAGGATCCCGAAAGCTTCCGTGAGGTTGTGCTGAACAGCTGGATTGCCCGGGGCCTGGCAGTGGCTCTGCCCGCTCTGCTAATCACCGGTATGGGCGGCGCGCTGGCCACCGTCATCAAGGCGGCCCCCGCTATCAACGATCTGGCCGGTCTCATTGAGAAGTCCGGCGTTCCCGGCCTGCTGATTCCCTTCCTCATCGGCGCCATCATGTTCACCGCCGTGGGCTCTATGACCACGGGCGGCATGACCGCCGCCGGTGTGGTGGGCCCCATGATGGCAACGCTGGGCCTGACCCCCATTGCCACGGTTCTGGCTATCGGCGCCGGTACGATGATCTTCAACCACGTCAACAACTCCGGTTTCTGGGTCATCAGCCGTTTCTTCAATCTGGATCTGAAGCAGGGCTTCAAGTACATCACCCTGCCCGACGCGGTGGCCGGTGTGTTCTGCTTCATCCTGATCTGCGGCGCTGCCGCCGTGGGCCTCTTCTAATCGCCTGATACCACCGCAAGACTCATTCTTATATTGCAACGAAGCGGCCTGTTGCTTGCTGAATCGGCAGGCGGTGGGCCGCTTTACACTTTTTTAGATATTAAAATGTCAAATTAGGAGGAACCCTTCTATGATTCAAAAAAGCCATGATGACCGGATGCTGTGGGCGCAGTTCGATGCTCTGGAAATGGGCAGCGGCTGGGAGGATACGGATATCCTGAAGCCTCAGATCATGATTGAAAGCGTGTATGGCGACTCGCACCCCGGCAGCACACATCTCAACCAGATGGTGGAACAGGCGGTTTACGGCGTCTATCAGACCGGCGGCAAGCCTGCCAAGTATTATGCCACGGACATTTGTGACGGCTGTGCTCAGGGCCATGACGGCATGAACGTCGTGCTGGCCTCCCGGGAAGCCATCGCCAACATGGTGGAGGTTCATGCCTCCGCCGTGCCCTGGGACGGCATGATCCTCTCTTCCAGTTGCGACAAATCCATTCCCGCCCACCTAAAGGCCGCTGCCCGGATGGATATTCCCACCATCTTCATGCCCGGCGGCTCCATGCGCCCCGGCCCCAACATGACTACCTCTCTGGTGGCCGGCGACATTTCTCTGCGCCAGAAGCGCAAGGACGCCATCACGGAGCAGGAGGTGCGGGACTATAAGCTGACCGGCTGCCCCTCCGTGGGCGCCTGTACCTTCCTTGGTACCGCTTCCACTATGCAGTGCATGGCAGAGGCTCTGGGCATGACGCTACCTGGTGCCGCGCTGGTCCCCGCCACCATGCGGGACATCCTCCAGTATGCCCGGTATGCCGGTCGGAAGATTATGGAGCTGGTGGAAAAGAACATCACCGTCTCCCAGATCATGACCCCAGCCGCCTTCCGCAACGCCATCATTGTCCACAGCGCCATCGGCGGCTCCACCAACGCCACCATCCACCTGCCCTCCATCGCCCGGGAGCTGGGCTATGACCTGCCTATCGAGCTCTTCGACGAGATCAACCATCAGGTGCCCCATCTGGGCAACATCAATCCCTCCGGTACACAACTGACAGAGTCCTTCTGGTTTGCCGGTGGCGTGCCCATGGTGCAGTGGATGCTGCGGGACCTGCTGGATCTGGACGTGATGACCGTCACTGGCAAGACGCTGGGCGAGAATCTGGAGGATCTTCACAAGGACAACTGGTTCGAGCGCAATCTGGGCTATCTCCACAACTATGGCCTGGAGCGGGATCAGGTGATTTTCCCCGTAGAAAAGGCACCCGAGAAGGGCTCCGTGGCCATTCTGAAGGGCAATATCGCCCCCGAGGGCAGCGTACTGAAGTATTCTGCCTGCGCCATGAACCAGCGTGAGGTGGTCAACGCCAAGGCACGGGTGTTCAATCACGAGGAAGACGCTCACGATGCCGTGGTGAACAATGAAATCAATCCCGGTGAGGTCATCATCATCCGCTATGAGGGCCCTCGCGGCTGCGGTATGCCCGAAATGCTGATGACCACCGAGGCCATCGTCTGCGACGAACGAATCAACGGTTCTGTGGCCCTCATCACCGACGGCCGCTTCTCCGGCGCCACCCGCGGTGCAGCCATCGGTCATGTCAGCCCTGAAGCTGCCGCCGGCGGCCCGATCGCCTTCATTGAGGAGGGCGACCTGATCTCCTACAGCGTGGAGAACCGCACCATCAACCTCACCGGCATCCATGGTGTGCCCTGTTCCGTTGAGGAAGGTACCAAGGTTCTGGCCGAGCGAGCCAAAGCGGGGATTCTTCCCCGGGAGCCGAGGAAGGGCTTCTATAAGCTGTATACCGACCACGCCCTGTCCGCTATGAAGGGGGCAGGCCTGGAATAAAATAGGCCGCGGGGTGTGCCGCAAATTATGTTCTGCTCCCCGGCGATAAAAGTCCATAAATAGAATCATATTTATCTGAATGGAGAAATCAACCATGAATATGCCAACAATGGAAAGTGTCGCTAAGTTCAAAGCGGCGATGGATTCCGAGCGGGGCGCTCTGGGTCCCTTTATGATCTGCACTGATCCTGCTCTGGTGGAGTCCGCAGGACGTGCAGGCTATGACTTCGTGCTGCTGGATATGGAGCACGGCACCACCACCTTCCAGACCCTGCCCAACCTGATCCGTGCCGCCAATGTGACCGGCGTCTGCCCGGTGGTCCGGGTGCCCCGGGGCAGCGACATCTGGATCGACCAGGCGCTGGATGTGGGTGCCGGTGCGGTCATGATCCCCCAGATTGACACCGCCGAGCAGGCCCGGGCCGCCGTGTCTGCCGCCAAGTTCTCCCCCGTGGGTACCCGCGGCACCTGCCGCTTCGTCCGCTCCGCCGGTTTCGGCGACGTGCCCGGCAGCGAGTACTTCTCCAAGGCCCAGGATACCGTGGTCATCCTCCAGGCTGAGGGCAAGAAGGCCATTGAAAATCTGGATGAGATTCTGGACGTTCCCGGCATCGACGTTGTATTTGTGGGGCCCTATGACCTCTCCAGCTCTCTGGGACATGTGGGCGAAATCGACCACCCCGAGGTCATTGCTGCCATCAAGGAGATCATCGCCAAAGCCAGCGCCAAGGGCGTGAAGATCGGCTGCTTCGCCGATACCGTGGAGGGCGGCAAGAAGTGGCGCGATCTGGGTGTAAAATTCATCGGCTACGGCTGCGACACCTATATCTTCATGCAGGCCGCCAAGGCGGATGTTGCCACATTCGCGAAATGAGTCCGACCCGACCCTGTTTTCATTTCTAAACAGCTGACGTACGGAGGTATACTATGGCAAAGATCATCGCGCCTGTTGTCACGATCTTCAACGAAGAGGAAAAGCCCGACTACGCAGGCAACAAAAAAGTCATTGACTTTCTGATTGAGGGCGGGCTGGACGGCATTCTTGTGCTGGGCTCCGCCGGAGAGTTCCCGGATCTGAACGAGCAGGAGCGTCTGGACTTCTTCCGCTTCTATGCGGAGTATG